>Ga0065714_10064432_pt1 | contig 133542 bp, 133 predicted proteins | sample MisRhiReplicate2_FD_59101 | JGI IMG/M metagenome (GOLD analysis project Ga0065714, IMG submission 59101) | Miscanthus rhizosphere microbial communities from Kellogg Biological Station, MSU, sample Rhizosphere Soil Replicate 2: eDNA_1 v2... | ecosystem: Host-associated > Plants > Roots >...
TAGCTAAGTGGAGCATGGATAAACGCTGAATGCATCTAAGCGTGAAGCCAGACCCAAGATTAGACCTGCCAGTGAGACTCCTTGTAGACCACGAGGTAATAGGGTGGATATGTAAGCGCAGTAATGCGTTCAGTTGACCACTACTAATCAGTCCCATGGCTTGACCATAAAATTTACTCAAGCAACAAGCCGATCGCGCTTGCGCGTGAGACTTGCCCTGAGCAGTCGCTATTCGATTTAAAAGTTTTCCGGTGATTTTGTCGGCAGGGTCACACCCGTTCCCATCCCGAACACGGAAGTTAAGCCTGCTGGAGCCGATGGTACTGCGCGGGAAACTGCGTGGGAGAGTAGGAAGTCGCCGGGATTATTTAACTAAAAGCCCGCTCGAGAGTTTCTCTTGAGCGGGCTTTGATCTTTGGAAAAGTTTTGGAGCGCTCTCTTTGTGAGGTTCCCTCCCGTACTTTCACGATGACCCCTCTGTTAACGGAGAGAGTTGTTGGCTTAACCAGGAAGTCTCAATAACGGTCCCAGGCCTTGGCACGATCCATGTGAGGAGTAGCCTTAGAGACAAAGGTCTATCTGGGAAACCTGTTTAAAGGACCAGTGATCCCTTTGAGGCTTTCTCTTTCAAAAATATTCCAAAAAATACGTACGATGAACGGAAGGAGCATTACAAGTAGAATCCCAATTTTGGCCATCAGTCCCATGAGTAAACCTCAGAGTGAAGTCTGGGCTGGCGCAACATGCCTGTCAACTTTTCGAAGGAACTCTGGGAGAGTCGGAAGTCCGCGGCATAACAAAGAAGGCTGGCTATTGCTGAGCGCCGTTCAAAAATGCGGCCTCTTTGAGCTTCGGGTTTTCAGCCCATGCCCTCCCCGCGACGAATGACACCTTATCATAGACCAGCACGATCGTTCCGAGCGGCAACAGTTTGCTTACTTCACGAGCCGCGAACATTGGTATCCGGATGCAACCATGACTTGCCGGTTGTGTCGGAACGCTGAGATACCCGTGAATCGCCACGCCACCGCTGATGTAATTGGAGTAATACATCGATCCTTCGTCCCAACCGAAAGTTTTGCCATAAACAACGAACCTGCCGCGCGGTGTATAGGCTATGCTCATCTGACCCCGATCTGTAAATGGCTTGCCGCTCCCTGTTGAGACGGGAAGAACCCTGACGTCACCTTGATCATTGATGAGCAGCAGCAGTTGCCGATCTATATCGACTTCAACATGCTCATACCCTGGGTCACGTGCTTTCGGAGCGGCACTGTTATGAATCGCCTCGATCTCCTCGAGCGTGAGCTTGCCGGTGATAGCACGGCCCTCCCATTTCTGAAACGCAATCAGTGCCGACCGCGTTGCCGGATCGAATAGACCATCGACTGTCCCTGTCCAGTAGCCTAACTGATTGAGCCGGTGTTCGGCTTCTCTGGTTTCTGCGCAGGTCAGCGATGCATGGCGCTTGCCGTGCTGTGCGCTTGCAAACAGCGGCTGCGAAATCACCAGTAAACAACTGAGCAGAATTTTCACAAAACGAAACCCAGCTAATCAGTTCGACGACTGCAATCGTTTGCGGTGCTGATTGTTGCGATAGTGCTCCTCAAGATATTCCGCGCCGTCAGCCGTAAGATACATGCGCGCATCATCCCTGTTAATCAGCTTCTTCTGATTGAGGAACCAGATGGTGAACTCCAGATGCTCTCGCGGACGGCCCATCATTTTTTCAAGCTCCAGCAAATAGATACCCGGATTTTGCGGTTCGACACGACGCTTCGTATATAAAGCTTCAAGTACTGTCAGACGAACGATCTGCTCCATTTCAAAATCATTCTCTGACTCAGCACCCGCCGATACAAGCCGCCAGCGATCCTTCCGGCGTAGTTGATTGGTCGCATCGTAGCTTGCCCGTTTCTCGGGGTGGGAGAGTACCTGGTAAGCCTCTGTTATCTCCCGGAACCGAGCTTCATTTCCCGTTTCCTGATTATCTGGGTGATAACGCTGAGCCAGCATTCGATAGATGCGGTTGATGGTTTCTGGTTCAGCAGAGTCACTTACCTGAAGGACTTCGTAATAATCGGCCTTTCCATCGACTGCCATTGGACTCTCACCTTTCTCGAAAATGCGATGCGAGGCTCTCGCTGGGGCTAGGGCTGACGAACTGCCGTTTACATAATACCGCAGCCGTGGGGTTGTATGTCGATGACCTTTTTCGAGGGCTGGTGTTATCTTAGCTAGCCGGCGGCAAGCTTATCCAGGCTATTTTGTGCTCTTTGTGGCTAAAACTTACAAGGTAGGCAATCGCAAAATGCGGCAGCCTACCTTGTCTATGTTCCTAACGTTTTGCTCAGCGATTGTTATTCTTATTCCGGTTAGCATTGCTGTTGCGATTAGCATTGCTATTGGCGTTGTGGTTGGCGTTGCCGTTGTGGTTAGCGTTGCTGTTTACCGAACGGACGCCCGCTGTATTCTCGTTCTGGTTGTTGTTCGTCACCACTCCAGTGTTTGACGAAACGCTACTGCGATTCGCATTTGCTGGAACGTTGGCGTTCGTCTCAACCGCGCCTTGACGCGGCGGATTACCGGCGTTGCTATTGTTTGCGTTCGCTCCTGCATTGGTATTGTCATGGGCGCCGCAGCCGCTGAGAGCCGCAGCGCCCACCAGAACCAACGCAAGCGCAAAGTTGCGTTGCATCATTCGTCTTTCCCCCTTGTTGGCGTCAGTTACCGGTAAATTGATTCGCCGCGGTTGTCGCGCCAATTCTTTTCGAAATAGTCGGCGTCCTCGTCACTGCGCGGCTGCACACCCATTAGAATGCCGCCCTCACGAACGCCCTGCTCGTAGTGTTTTGCTTGCTCTTCAGGAATTCCGTGACCAACGAGCGCGCCAATCAAACCGCCGGTTAATGCGCCGGCGCCAGCGCCAGCCAGGCCGGCCGCAATTGGTCCAGCGATGAGCAAACCGAGTCCGGGTAGCGCGAGAGTCGTGCCGATAGCTGCGATTGCAGCGAGCGTTGCGCCGACACCACCGCCAATCGCTGCGCCCTTGCCTGCGCCTTCCCACGCCTTTGTACCGAACTCCGTGTCCTCATCATCGGAAAAGTATTTCTTTCGCGTGTCATCGGACATAATCAGATTGACGTCGTCTTTTCCGTATCCACGTTCCGACAACGATCCGTAGGCGCGCTCAGCGCTATCGCGATCTCTGAACAAACCGGTCACCATGCGATTGGATCGCTGCCTAGCCGCTCCCGTTGAAGCTTCTTGGGCGCCCGACCGCTCGAGGTTACGGTTACCCGTTACCGCTCCGGTCGCTTCCTTAACATCGCCTTTGACGCGTTGACCGAAACCCGATGCTTCCTCACCCATACTGTCTTTGTTGTAGTCTCCCATGCTCACTCCTTTTGATTGCACGCGCTGTACGCGCACTGATATTTACTGAAGACCTAATTGTCGTCGATGGGTTAATAGCAATAGCCGTTCCGCATACAAAACTATGAACGGCTGCCCCTTTAGTTAGAACCTGCCGAAGAGTGTGTAAGGAAAGGCTGTCTAGTTAGAAGCGCAGTTACGAAATTGATACACCTAAACTGCACGGAGAATCTGCGGATGGTTTTTAAGTCACAGCCTTGCGACGAAACTGCCGCATTCCGATGAAGAGTAACAGCGAGTCAAAAATCAGCAGTCCCAGGAACACCACGACAATCGGCAGATGTGGGAACTGCGGGACGAGCGTTCCGCGCAGTCCCTCACTCGCATACACAAGCGGATTCACCAGTACGACTTTCTGAAGAATCGGAAAGTTTGCGAGTGCGCTCCACGGGTAATAGGTGCAGCCAAAGAAGATCATCGGCGTCAGCACCAGGCTGAACATCAATCCGATTTGAGTTTGACTAACGCTACAGCCGAGCGCCAGGCCGCCACATGCAGACAGAAGCGCCACCAGCAACGTAACACCGGCGAACGTCAGCGGAGAGTGCAGGTTGAGGTCAACTCCCGGACGCAACAGCACCCATTCAGCCGGTATCACGGCGAGTCCTGCGACCACTGCCTGAGCGGCTCCAAACAAAACTTTTTCTATTGCCAGCCAGGAGTTTTCAATCGGTGCCAGCAGTCGATCTTCGATCTCGTGGGTAAACTGAAACTCGCCGATCAAAGGCATTGCGACAGCCCACACACCCGTGAAGATCATGCTGATTGCCATTATCCCCGGCAGCAATAGACTTTTATATGCGGTTGACATGAAGCCGCTGCTCACCATGACGCGCCCGAAAATAAATACAAACAGCATCGGTTGCAGGAAGGTCTGCAACAGGAGGGGAATAAGATTGCGTCGCGCTACCCGAGCATCACGCGACAGCAGCGCCAGAAAAGTTTTCCAGTTCATTCGCGCAAGCTCCGTCCGGTGTGGTGCAGGAACAGGTTCTCGAGGCTCGGCTCCGAAATGTGTACGTCTGACAACTCGACCGACGTCGCAGCCGCGAGATTCGCAATCTCGGAAACGAGTGGGCCTCCTCGGTCCGCATAAACATCTGCACTCGTCTCACTATTCGCATCGGTATGAACGCGGACCTCTCTAACACCTGCCAGTGTCTTTAATCTCTCGAGCAGTTCCGGCGAGTGCGCGCCAAAGCCCACACGCAAAAGGAAACCGCCGGGAACGGACGCCTTCAGTTCCGCAGGCGTGCCTAAAGCGATGTTGCGTCCATGATCGATGATGGCGAGTCGCTCGCATAGAGCGTCAGCCTCTTCCATGTTGTGTGTCGTCAGAAGGACAGTCTTACCAGTCGCATTGTATTCACGGATGATTTCCCAGAGCAGCAGACGCGTTTGCGGATCGAGGCCGGCGCTCGGCTCGTCGAGAAAGAGCACCTGCGGATCGTGCATCATCGCGCGTGCGATCGAGAGGCGTTGCATCATACCGCCGGAGAAACCGCGCGCCATCTGATCGGCACGATCGCTTAGTTTGAAACGTTCGAGCAGTTCGGTAGCGCGAGCGGATCGCGTCCGTGAGTCGAGACCGAAGTAGGCGCCGTGAAAGAGCAGGATTTCGCGAGCGGTGAGTGTGAAGTCGAGATTTGGTCGCTGCCCGACGACGCCGATCAGTCGCTTCACCTCTACTTGTTGTGCCCACACGTCGTAGTCGCCGATCCATGCCTGGCCATTCGTCGGCCGCACGCGTGTTGTGAGGATGCCGACCGTAGTTGACTTACCGGCGCCATTTGGACCAAGCAGCCCGAAGATCTCTCCGGCTCGGATGTCGAGGGACAATCCATCGAGGGCAACGATCTCTCTCGCGGGTTGTTTATTCTTGCGCCGCGAGGTAAAGCCGCCGCCCGCGGCAAGCGGCGGTGCAGATGTGTAGACCTTGCGCAGGTCGCGTGTGCGGATTCCGGTCAGCATGATTCTCCAGTTTACATGATTCGACGCGATTGCATGTTAATCCTGTCTAATTATGTAAATCCTGTACAGTGACGTCCTGACACTCTGCGCAAAAGTAAACAATGCGAGTGCGCTCCTCCTCATCGTCCTGAGTCTGACTTGTCCTTTGCCTGAGTTGGCGAATCTTTTCGCCGCAGCGTAAACATGGCAGGTTAGTGCGGCGAAAGACCATGTGTCGTGTGCCGTATTCGCGGCCCGGCTGATACACCAGCGACGGATCGCCTGCCATTCTCTTCCGATCCGCTTCAGCGGCCGTCGCTCCGCGCTTGTATGCGTCGCGTGTCAGCCGCGGAATTGTTTTTGATAGACAACTGAAGTTGCGCTGGCTGAGCTCGCCAACAGTTAGCCAGGGGTTCAGCGTACAGTTAAAAAGGATTTCTGCGCGCAAATAGTTTCCGAGTCCGGCGACTATGCGTTGGTTTAATAGCGCGGCTCCGATAGTCTCGTCTTTGTGTTCAGTTAGCCGACGCAGAAACTCCGCGCGAGCGAATGGACCATGATACGGCAGCGCGTCAGGACCAAGCGTGGGCAGAATCTCAATTACGTCGTAAGGATCACCTTCACCGGCATTGAATATGGGCGCGGAGAGCAGGATTGCAGCCGCGCCCTCGACCACGATGCGGGCTCGTTCGCGACGATCCTTTTCAGGCGGCTCGCGAAACGTCTGCCAGCGGCCCCACATCATGAGATGTGAGTGAAAAAAGAAGTCGCCTTCGATGTAACCCAGCAGGTGTTTTCCGTGTGAGACTACGCGCTCAACTCGGCGACCGCGAATGCGTTGTTCGTTCTCCTGGAGCCATTTTCGCGCCTCTTTGGTCCGCGCTTCCAACGAAAGAATGACGCGTCCGGCTAACGCTTCGTTAAGTGCATCTGCATATTTTCGCACCTCCGGACCTTCTGGCATCTTATCTGTGTAACCCGTAATCTGTGGCTCACTCAAACGCCACCGCGATCACCTGGCGTAATCGAACCGAACCTCTCCGCGTAGACTTCAGGCAGACTGCGCGCGCCGGGCGGCGCCAACCACAAACGCAACAGGTGGCGTTTGCGCTCAGGCTCCGGATAGTCCTCGAACGCGGTCCGATCGTGCAGAATCGTATGGTTGTGCACGAGCTGAATGTCGCCGGGTTGAAGTTCCATCATCAAGTTCAGCTTCGGGTCATTTGCGAGTTCATCCAGGAGATCGAGTGCCTCGATCTGAAGCGGGCTGAGTGGCGCCACATCGGGAAAGCGTCTCGCCGACTCGATGTATTGCCTCTGGTAAATCGCAGAAACTAATCCGTCGTGATAGTTGAAGACGGGAATGGTGAAATACGGTTTGCTGCCTTCTGGAACCTCACCGCGCCGATCCGTTTCAATTGGCTCGAGTAAGACTCTGAGTAGATCGGGCCTGCGCCGGCGCATCTCATTGAAGATCGTGGTTGAAGATACGAGACTCGACAAGCCACCCGATTTAGCAGCTTTCAAACACAACAGACCGACGACGTCGCATGAGTCGGTGTGGTGTGTTTGACGTTCACGCGTCTGGTAGATACGCGTGTTTGGATTGTCGCTCGAGCGACCCATATCCCTGACATGCCCGAGCAAGTGCCCCTCTGCGTTCTGCCTCCGCAGATTGCCGAGGTGAACTCCAATCACAAGAAACGCAGTCGCAGCCTCGCGCTTGGTCCAACGCTCAACCGGCAATGCTCTTATCAGAACAAACCCGCGTCCATTGAGCACCTCGTCGAGCAAGCGTTGCAGCCGCAATGCAAGCGTGGGGAGCGGAACATCCTCGGCAGTAATAGACGTTGCGTCGATTCGTCTTGCGTCTAACTGACGTAACGCATACTCCACTTCGGCGATTTCAGTTTCGGAGAGCCACTCTATCCAATCGTCGCACTTCGCCAGGTCCGGGCCGTACCATGCAGAGCGATCTTCAACCTCAGGCGGCAACGACTCAATAACAGAATCCGCAACTCTCATGGCGCGACTCCGAAACTAACGCTCGAACTCAACTCGACGCGCTTCAAGTTGGTTGAGAATTTCGGGCGCTTCCTTTAGTTCTGCGAGAGGTCGAAGCTGTTCACGAATGTAATTCCAATCCAGCTTGCCCGTCTGGCGCACAATGATTCGTTCAACATCCACCCAATCCTGTCCACGTCCCGCGAAGGCTTTCAGCACAATCAAGTCTTCGGCGGAACATGTTCGCAAAGGAACACCTGGCGGGTAATCAAAATAAGATGAACGCTCAATCACTAACGCCTCATACGGCAAGGCAGCGAGTGCGACGTCCAAGCCGACGCCTTTTGACGAGCGAAGCAGTAAGACACGACGTTCGCGGGCAAACGCCGCGGCATCGGAAATTCGGGCTGCGAAATGTTTGAGGAGAACATCGCAGAATTGCTGCTCATCTCCAAAACCGGCAAACAGGGAAAGATCTACGTCAACCGTTTCACGCGGTTCACTCCAACGTTGGAGCGCGAGCCCGCCTATGAAGCAAAACTGCCAGCCCTCGGACTGGCAGATCCGCTGCAGCTCAGCGGCCGCTTGAATAATATCATTCACGGCCCGCTGCCTTTTTAAACCACCGTTGTTGTTCGACCAGGCCCGACCAAGGCTTCGGCGCATATGGCGGACGCGTGTAATCGGCAGATTTGCAAAGAAGAGAAATCGTTTTGTAGGTGTCGAGTTCTCTAATCTCCTTACGCCTGATACGCTCCAGATCCTCGCCGGCGAGTTTCCAGGTCTCGGCCCATCTCTTACCGAGGGCGAGCTGTTCCGGAGTCCAATTAGCCAAGGCCGAAGGCTTGTTCATGGAAAGGATCTTAACACGTTTGCCTGCGAGTGCGGCGAAAGCAGGTGCCAGCTTCCAGTACTGATAGATCGCAATCTAATTTGAGTTGGTAGCCGGTGGGGAGATCCGGCTACCAAAAACGCAGATCAAGACGCGGACGCGTTTCCCGTTAACAGCTCGGCCTCAAGCACTGCGATCTGAGCGTCAACCATGCCGCGGAGGTTCAACTCACCGCAGCGAGTAAAAGCAAAGTGCTTCGCCGTGTTAGCCAGCGCTTTCGGGTGCGTGGCGTTTTCAATCGCCGCCATGAGGACGAGCAGCGCGGCGGACTTGGTTTCAGGTTCATCACCAGCCCGACAGATGATCTCTGTCAACGCTTCAATCTTCTCTTCGCTTGAATCATCTTCGCTGATCGCGAGTGCTTGCAGACTGTCGATGACATCTTCGCCTGCATCTGCGCGACGTACGAGTTCAGCAAGCCACGGATCGTTTGTTTCCAAGCCGTAACGGATGATCGCACGACTCTGAGCATCGATTGACTCATCGTTTAGAACTGCCTGCGCTCTTCGTTTAAGAGCGTTCATTATGGTATTGGTCCTGGTTGTTTGGTTTACGTGAGGTGTTTCTGAGTGCGCTATTGCGCTAACATGGTTGTCCATGAGCTTCATCCTTTCTTGGAAGGTTGAGGTTCAAGGGCTGGCTTTGTGTTCGTAGCACAAGTCGGCCCGCTTCGTTTTGTGTGGAGGGGGTGCCCCGCACTATACCGCAGCGATTTTCGCCTGTCACTATAAATCGTTCGCGTTTCCGATCTCGGGAACTTTGGATTCGAAATAGCGTTGGGCATTGATACTAGTCGAGTAGGATTGAGCTAATGATCTGAGTCATACCTGCCGGTTGATAATGAGATTCACTCATTCGCGTGATAATGAGATCTCTAAAATACTCGTAGCTCATACCTCGAACGAACCGCCCGGCAAACTGGCTGAGTACGTCTCGGCCACGAAACTTCCGGATCCAAGAACCATCCTCTAAAGCGACCTGGTATTCACGCGCAAATTGTTGCTGAAGCTTCGACAACATCTCAGAACTGAATTGAGAGTTACAGACATGCTCGATGCGTTGACGACTACGTCCTAAAGCTTCGAACAAAGCCATCGCAGCATCGGGGGGACTTGGAGCTGAACCTAAATTGATTGAATTCACTACAACTTTATTCACATAGCCTCTCAGCCGATGAGTAATGAGAGTATTCATCGTCCTTTCAGCGCACTCTTTAAGTTCATTAAGCACTTGCAATTCGTCAGCGATAATCTCAGGCTCAACCCCGACTGCTCGTAACGCACTAAGTATGTAATTAGGCTCCAACAAATAATTCTCGATATGATAGACGTCCCATTGAAAGCGCTTACCTGGGCTTTGCTGGATATCATCATCGGAGTCCGTGATAGCGTAGAAACGCTGAGTGATGTGGCCTGCAGATCGCACGGTTTCGAGGAGTTCATACAAGTCAATTACTCGGCTCTTATTTCCAGCTGAGACGGTGTTAACCTTCTCCTCAAATTCCGGGAAGAGGGTGCAGGTCATTCGCATGTCAAAGGCTGCATCCTCTGAGCTTTCAAATACGACGACTTTCGCATTCGGCCGATAAGCGGCGAGATCGCCGACCAGTTCCAGAACTACGCGATCCAACTCCGCCTCGGCCCGTACCGGTGTAGCCTGGTTGTCCGTTTTCGTGCCGGCAGGATGAATATGAAATACCGCGAAACGAGGATGGTTGACTGCTTCTCTAATGAGCGTATCGGAGTGGGTCACAAGCCATAACTGGTTATTCAATTGAGCACCAAGATGATGATAGTAAAAGGTGGCCAGGCCACTAATAAGTCTTGGATTGAGGTGCAGTTCAGGTTCGTCGATAAGTAGGACCGAATGCTTAGGCGCGGCGTTGTGAAGTCGCAGATAACCGTACAATACTTCTTTCTCGCCCGAACTTAGGTCATCGATATCGTGCTCCGCACCGTTAGATAGCCTAACTTGAAAAAGGAGGCTTCCGTCAGATCTCGGCTGTGGTCCCAGAAATTCCTTGCCAGGGAAAAACGTCGCGAAGAGTTCCTTTAGGGTGGCCGTTAGTGAGTCATCTAAAGCTATTGACGAATCTGCTTGGCGCGCGAGGAGATGCCGAACATAAGCCGAACCCATCTCAGTTTTTAAGTTCGCGTATTTGTTAGAATAGTTGTACAACGCATGTTGCTTCAAACGCTGCTCCGAAGCCTCTATAGTTAAGTTGATATTTCCTAAACGTTCTCGATTGTAATTACGGTTCGGACCATGATAGTCGACAATTCCCAACGACTGCGGTTCATACGTGCTAAATAAAAGCTCAAGCAATGGATTGGGCGTTACTTGCGGATTGCCAAAAGGTTGAATTGTGAGAACCGCCTCATGAGTGAGTGAGGATAAGGATTGTTCAAGTAGTGGTAATGTATCCCTCACATAGTTATCGACTTTGCCCCGATTTGCCCTTTGCTCAGCTGCTAACGCGAGCGCTCTTATTCTACCCCCAAGTTGAGGATAAAGGTCCCTCCAAGCTTTTTCTTCTAAAAGAGATTGTGCCCTAGCGGATATAAATGTTTGCTCTTCTGGGCTTAGAACAAAGGTGCCTCTGATAGTAAGTTCGGTCGAACGATCTTGAAGCAGAGTCAAAAGCTCTTCAGGCTCCCTGTTAAGGTCAATCTGAAACTCCCCGAACCAAGTTTGCCATTCGTCTTGTTCGTAGCTGCCGTAAGCAGACTTAAGTAATCGAATACCATCCAACACACATGATTTGCCACATCCGTTTGGACCGGCTAAGACAACGGCATCATCGAGTTCATCGAGGATGAGATCTGTAATGGCTCTAAAGTTTTTAATATGTAGTTTTGTCAATCGCATAATATCTGTGCGCTCTTGTGAATTGTTTCGGCACGCCGTAACTATCTTAAGCTGCCGCGGATCTAAATGCAGTCGAAACCGAGCTTATGCAGATATTTAAAAGTCGGATCGTAGAATCCAGGTTCACGTGTTTGATCAAGGACATCTCCGGGCGGAACAACGATCACCATTCCTTGTCGTGCGCGAGTTAGAAGAACCCGGTAAGCGTTCTTGAGATATAGCTGGCGATGTGGCAGGTTTATGTGCATCCACCGCGAGCCGTGGAATTTCCAGTGTTGCCAGCCTTTATCTGAGTGGCGGAAATCAGCGTCCCATGTTACGCACACCCAATCTAATTCGAGACCTTGCACGGAGAATTCTGTCCCGACGTCTTCCAGGTAATACGACGAACGAACATCATGCTTATCATTGAGAAACCAATCCACGGGATTGACTGGCGTTCTCACGTCGATAGCGTGCGGCTTAAGTCGCTCGGCTTGTGATGAGACGACGATGCCGTAACGTTCAGTGCCGCGAGCTTGGCTTCTCAACCACTCTTTCGCTTTAGCTAAATCGCGGGTGATGACGATTGGATACTTCTCATTTAGTTCTGACAACGTCTTTCGGGCACCTTCAGTGTCAAGGTCGAGGATCTGTTTCACTAATTGTGAAACGTTCTCGGCGCGAAAAGATCGCATCGAAACTGCGAGGTGCAGGTTCTCGTTGATTGTTACGTGAGAATGTGAACTCAAATCCTGTAGCACTTTGCCGGCACCGTATTCGGAGTCGGTTAGACGCGATGAGATGTAGATCCTCCAATCTGGGTAAGAGCGATTCAAGGCCTCAATCCACTCGCTAATTCCTGCTTCGCCTGTGTTGATCTCCTGGCCGCCACCGACCAAACAAACGATTACTGCCCAATCAGGATGACGATCAAGGCATGAGATCAAAAACTCAGGTTCGGAGATGTTGAAATTAGGAACACTCTTCTTCCGAAGCATAAAGCTGGACGTCTGTTGTAAATTCCATGCTCGTTGAGCTTCGTCAAAGAGTGCGACGTGTTCAATTGGTGGGCGGTTTTGATCGACTAAACATTCATCACGGAAATGATGCACGTTTTGGATGAACGAGCGAACGCGGCTGCGCGCCTCGCCCTTTTTCACTGTTACTCCGCGAGCCTTCTCATTCTCGATGTTGTCTCGTGCAAGTGCCTCCCGAAGAATTGCTACGAGTGGACCGTTTCCGGAAAGAAAAACACTGTGCAGTCCGTCTTCTTTGTTCTGATGTTTCGTCGCAGTGTTGAGCCCGACCAAAGTCTTACCAGCTCCCGGGACGCCCGTAACGAAGCAGATTGATTTGAAATTGCCATCGCGCGATGCTCGGATAATGTCATCGATTGACTCTGTAGTCAGGCTGATGTCGGGCATGTCCGCCTCATGGCGAGTGATGTCATCAACCGAGTGACCTTTGTAAAGCGCGAGGGCGGCTTCGATAATCGTTGGAGTTGGACAATAGCGACCACGTTCCCACACATCTGGATCAATATGTGGTTCATTAGAGGCGAAGCTCAATACCTCATCTAGCACCGTGCTCAGTAAAGGAAGGGTGCTGCGGATTGGCGCAAGAAGTTTGTCACCTTTTGGAGTCGTGCAGGCTATGGGATGAATGTGACGCGACGCTGTGGCCACAAGTACCGGTGCGATAAAAGAATTGTAACTAGACTCATGGAAGTTTTTTAGATCAAGGCAATAATCGGTAACTTGATCGAGTGCAGACGAGGTGAAATGTGATTCACCAATCTTGAATTCGAGCACAAAGATCACCGAACCAATCAGAAGCACCACATCTATCCGTTTGCCCATACGGGGAATTGCGTACTCAAAATAGATCCGACCCGCACGATTTGATAGAACACGTTTCAGAATGTTGATTTGTTCGAGCCATGCATTAAGCTGTGTCTGCTCGAGTGTTCGGGCGTGCGCGCGCGTAAGCTCACCCAGTATTTCGTTTGGGCTTGTCTGCAAAAAACCGGTGATTGAGGACGAGTAATATGCTCGGCGCATCGAGTCTGTACGGAGGCAGTGGGAGTGGCTTCGAACGAGTACATGCTAACCGGGATTGGTGATTTGATCCATATGTTTCAAACGATTTCCACGTTTATCCGCAGATTACACCGATTACACCGATTCGAAAATACGTAGCACGCCGTCACAAATTTGTCTGTCGTGGTGTTTAGAAACTGACACTCTCCAAGGAGCCGTTCTATGGACACCTTAATTGCCGACATTCGCGTTGGTATTCGAAGTCTTCTTAAACGACCGGGCTTCACGCTCATTGCAATTTTGACGCTTGCGCTTGGAATCGGAGCTTCAACTGCCATCTTTAGTGTGGTCGATGGGGTGCTGTTGCGGCCGTTGCCTTATCCACACGCCGAACAGATTGTGCAGCTTCGTGAGGTGAGCCAGCGCGGCGGGCGCATGGCCTTTGCCGAGCCAAACTTCCTTGACCTGCGAGCCCGCAGTCACACGTTCGAGGGCGTCGCTCAATATAGTGGATCGCTAACGACCGTGAACGGAGGCAGCGAGCCCGTGCGCGCTCTCACCTACGCAGTGTCAGCCGATTTCTTCAACGTAGTCGGCGTCACCCCGATTGTCGGACGCACGTTTTCCCCTGAAGAAAGTCGCGCTGGAGGCGCTCCCGTCGCTATTGTCAGCTATGGTTTCTGGCAACGGCTGCTGGGCGCGAAAGCCACTTTGTCCGGAACAACGTTGCGCTTGATGGATAAGAGCGTCGAGGTTGTCGGTGTAATGCCTCGGGGTTTGGGATTTCCGCAGAGCGCCGAGATTTGGGTGCCGCGAGAGATGTTTCCCGCGGAAGTTTCGCGCTCGGCCCATAACTGGAGTGTCATTGCACGCATGCGTCCAAACGTCTCCGAGGAACAAGCGCGTGCTGAAGTGAGCGCGATCGGCAAACAGCTCAAACAGGAAAACGGGAAAGACATGGACGGGGTGGATTTCACGCTCATTCCACAGCAGGAATACATGGTAGGAAACGTGCGCGGCCCGCTCACCATGATCCTTGTGGCCGTCGGATTCCTATTGATTGTCGCGTGTGTCAACGTCGCAAATCTCATGTTGGCCCAGGTAACAACCCGCCAGCGCGATTTTGCAGTGCGCACCGCACTCGGCGCCACACGTTTTCGTCTGGCGCGACAGTTCATCACTGAAAATTTGTTGCTGGTTCTCTTGGCTGGCGCACTCGGTATCGTGGTTTCTTTTTGGGGAGTGAAACTGCTGCTCAGTCTCAATCAACAGAGTCTTCCGCGTATCACTGAGATTGGAGTGGACGCACGAACAATCGCTTTCACGTTAGGCCTCTGCTTGTTGATAGCAATCGTGCTGGGCTTTGTCCCCTTGCTCCGTTTTTCGGTGAAGGATCTGGAGAGAACTCTCAGAGAGACAGGCACCGGCGCGCGTGGATTTGCAGGAAGCTATTTACGAAGCTTTCTGGTAATTGCGCAAATGGCTCTAACCTTGGTCTTAATGATTGGCGCTGGATTGTTGGCCAGGAGTTTTTATCGGCTGTTGCAAATCGATCTCGGTTTCCGCACTGACAGCACAGTCGCGATGCAATTATCCCTACCGAGCTCGCGCATGGACGAGAAGCGTTACAAGCAGTTAATGCAATCATACACACGTTTGATGGAGCAGGGCGTCCCTCCTGATGAGAACGTCCAGCTCACTGCTGACGAAGAACGACAGAGACTTTTTCAGAATCAACTGCTCGAGCATTTGAGTTCGACTCCTGGAATCGTCGCCAGCGGTGTTATTAGTTACCTGCCACTCCTGGGCGATGGACCAGACGGAACATTTCTGATCGACAATAATCCGGCGAAGCAGGGAAGCGCTGATTACCGTCTGGCCAGCTCCGGTTATTTCGCGGCACTGCGTATTCCATTGCTGCGTGGCCGTATGTTCGATGCGACGGATACACCAAACTCACCTCATGCGGCGGTTGTGAGCCAGTCACTGGTGCAGAAGTATTGGCCCAATGCGGATCCGATTGGTCAAACGATTCAGTTTGGAAACATGGATGGTGACCTGCACTTATTGCACGTTATTGGAGTAGTGGGTGATGTGCATGGCTACGCGGTGGATCAGCCGCCGGCGCCGACTGTTTATGGCAACGCGCTGCAACGGTTGCCTTCATCGAGTTACACGGTAGTGGCGCGAGGTCAGAGTGAGGGTGCTGCACTTGTACCGGCAATGCGAGAAGTTGTGAGAGGGCTCGATCCACAACTCCCGCTGAAGTTTCGCACTTTGGACGAGATCTTTTCTTCCTCGCTGGATCGGCAGCGCTTTAGCCTGGTGATCTTCGGCGTGTTCGGAGTTGCTGCGTTACTGTTGGCGGCGATGGGAATTTACGGTGTCACGTCTTACGCGGTTGCGCAACGAACACAGGAGATCGGCATTCGCATGGCGCTCGGAGCGCAGATGCGCGACGTGTTGAAACTGGTGCTCAGATCTGCGATGTCTTTGGTGTTCATTGGCGCGCTACTGGGACTGGCGGGTGCTTACGCAGCGACTCGTGTTATGTCGAGTCTGTTGTTTGGAGTTACGCCGACTGATCTGGCGACTTTTGTTGCAGTGCCGCTAGTGTTGTTCATAGTGGCCCTGGTGGCGAGTCTGGTTCCCGCCCGCCGCGCGACAAAAGTGGATCCACTTGTCGCTCTGAGGTATGAGTAGGAATTCTATTCACTGGTGACGTTCGCGCCCCTCAAAACAGAACGCTGTTGCGAGGAACAGCGTTAACAGGAATGCAAAACGTATCTTTCTCATTTTTCAGGTGACAGTTCGCTCCCCGGCTCCCAAGGCGTGCAGGGCTGGCCGTTTGACTTCTTTGCGTATCTCTTGCCGCCGGCCTGAATAATCAAGCGTCTGATTTCTTCCGTGACTTCATCTGTCGCTACCTTTCGGCCTTCGTCTAAAGATTGCAAAATCGAAAAGCAATCTTCACCACTCCAGATTCTCGGCTTGTTTGGATCGCCGCCGGCATCAAGCAAAAGTTTGACTACTTCAACTTTTCGCTCACCTGTCGTGACCTCACCCATCGTGACTGCGGTTAGAAGCGGCGTCTTGCCGAAGCCATCCTCCCAATTCACGTCACTGCCTCTCTTCAGCAGCGCTCGAATCATTTCGATATCGTTTTCACCGATCGCAACATCAAGAGGTGATTCGTCGAACGGAGGTTGCGGATTCAGGCGCGCGCCGCCGGCAATGAGAGTGTCGATCACCTCCAGCTTGTGACCTCTAACGGCCATGACTAGCGGCGTGTAGTAACCAAAGTGGGCGACGCCGCCTGACGCGTTCGGATCCGCTCCCGCGTCCAGAAGGGCTTTGACGACTTCAACGTGGCCACGCCACGACGCCAGCATCAAAGCCGTGAGACCACCAAGATCCTCGACCTTTTCATTAACGTCCGCGCCGCTCTGCAACAATCTACGAACATCATCGGCGCGCCCCGCCTGCGCCGCACCCATCAACGGAGTTATGAATTCCGCAGGAAACAGCTCTGGTTTTGCTGCTTCGAGATCTGCGCGGGGTTGAACCAGGCTGACCAGAACTGCCAGCAACAACACCAAAAAGATAGCCGGTTTGATCGCTCTCTGAATGAAATACGACATCGTATCTCCTGGTCGCCGCATTATATCAACGAGATTAATCCTAAACCCACCTAACTTTTCGCTCGTAACATGTCTCTATAGCAATGAACGACGTTTTGATCGAAACGCGGAGTGGCGATGACACGGTCTGAGACGCCTGACGAACTGCTCGTAATCGCGGCGATTCTCGGCAACTTGGAGGCGTTTGAGCAGCTAGTGGTGCGTTACCGGCCTGCTGTCGTGAGGCTCGCGCGGACAATCGTCGGTTCCGATGATGCAGAGGACGTGGCGCAAGATTCGTTACTCCTGGCGTTCAAGGCGCTGCCGGGCATCGAGGAGCCGCGGAAGTTCGCAGCGTGGCTGTCGGCGATAACGCGGCATCGAGCTTTGCGGTTTAGTAAGAACGAGGCAACGCACACGAGTAAACGCGTGGCGCTGGACGAAGCGTTGCTCGAAAAGATCGAAGCACTGGCAAAGCCGCTTGCAGATAAGGAACGTGATGAATTGATGATAAAGGCGCTCGACAGTCTTCCTGCTGATTACGCGATGCCCTTAAGGTTGCACTTTCTCGACGACATGCCGCAGAACAGGATTGCCGCATTCATGGGAATTCCCCTCTCGACGGTGAAGTGGAGAATCCATCACGGCAAGAAACTGCTGCGCGCGAAAGTTGAATTAACAAATTAGCGAGGAGAACCAAATGGAACAAGAAACAGTGAAACTGCTTAACGTCTTGCGACGAATAGCGCGCGCGGCTGGTTATGCCGCTTGGACCAAAGCAGGAGCGGACGCAACGCAGTTCTGCGTTGCTCAATACAACCGCGTGCTTGCTCGACTGACGGAACTCGAGCCTGCCGCCAAGCCTTTGTTTACGCCGTTGAGCGACTCTGCTTCGCCGGAAGTTATTCGTATCGCAGCTCGCGAGTTGCTCGCTTACTTTGAAGCGGACGAGCCGGAACACGGTCGCGGGTTTTATTTCGGGTGTGGTCCACGCAGAGCGCGAGTGCGATGCGTACCTCTCTCTGTGAGCTGTGATTAATCGAGGAGTATCTAATGGAAAGAGAAAAAGAGTTGGTTAAGTTGATCAATGTCCTGCGGCGCACGTCACGCATGGCGCTGCAATCGGAATGGACCGGCGGTAAAGAAGACGCGGCTGCGTTTTGCGTTGACCAGTACAATCGCGTGCTGACGCGTTTGAAGGAGATGGACCCGGGAGTGGGTTCGCTTTTTGAGCCCTTGGCCGCCGGGAGTTCGTTAACCGTCGTCGCCATGGCTTCGCGCCAACTCGCAGCGTATTACGAAGACGAGCTCGGACCAGCCAAGGGCTATGGACGTGGATATGGATACGGGTTTGCGTTCGACCAGAGTAAGTTCAAGGAGTTCTGGGAGAAGTCAGCGCGTGAGTTTGAAGACATGGGCGAGTTTATTCGTGAGAGCATTGACCAGTGGCTGCAGCACAAGAAGGAAGCCGGCCGCGCGGAGAAAGGTTCGACAGAAGCTAGCAAGTAATCTGAGTAATCGGCGTTATTGCGGATAGTCTTAATCAGAAATTACACGGACTGACGAGGGCGGGCACTTTCGGCGGCACGGTGTCGCGGAATTTCAAACCTTTCCGGCGCATGGTTGCGACAGCGGCTTCAACCTGTTCCGGTGTCAGTCCGGTGTTCGCCTGGAAGTAAACCCAATCGATATCCTCCTGATACTGGCGTGCTCCCTTTGCCGGCGCCATTGCGTCGCGGATAAACCATAGATTGAAGTTTATCGACATCGTATCTTCGGGATAATAGTTTCCACCGTGCTCCGCGAATAATTTGCCATCGACAAAATACCTGACCTTCTGATTGACAACCTGCGTCACCAGTGTATGCCAGCCGGCCTGGCTGCCGCTTGCAGTTTGAAAGACATTGTCTTTCTTCCAGTTGGGTTCCGGGCTAAACGTTTCCCAGGTAGTTGCGTAAAGCGTTGGTCCATTGATTCCCCAACCGCCATTCGGCAGGTATTCGTAATCCAACTCGCTGTAGTCGGGATCCATTGGAGCCTTCAACGGGCTGATCGTATAAAAGCTTTGGACGATTTGATCGCCGCCCGGACCGGAAACCGGGCTGTCGGTGAAACGAACGCGAGCGGCATAAGTGCCTTCGAGATATTTGCGCTGATGACAGATCTGTGTCTGGGTTGTCTTTGTGCCCGGTCCCTCCGTTGAAGAAGTCATACGCAGAATGCCGTCGCTCAGAATCGACACGCCATCTTCCGACCAAATTGCCCCGGGTACTCCGGGCCAGCCGGGTTCAGTGCGAATGATCCAGCCATGCTTCTTGAGTTGGGCTTTGTTGGTGTAGCTGAAGTCGTCGAATAAGACTTGTGCCTCGGTCATGGCCGCAGTCGCTATGACAAGGAGTAAGGCGGCACTCAGAACACTTGAAGCTGACATGGTTTTATAAGTCGCAGATTACACCGATTGCGCCGGTAAGAAAAGCATCTGAGTAATCGGTGCAATCTGCGGATGAGTCTTTCAGCTAAATATGAATCGTCTCTGTTCAAGACTTCGGGCGCCGAAGTTTAAAAGCAAACCCGTGTGCAAGCCAGTGACCTTGAGGTAATTGATTACCTGTGCTTCTTCAATGGAAGTCAATCGACCTAGAGCTTTCAGCTCCACAACCACTTCATCAAAACAGATGAAATCGGGTTTGTAGTACGCTTGGAGTTCATACCCTTTGTAACTCACGCGGAACTCCGGGTGAGCGCGGAACGGGATGGAACGATCTCTTAGTTCAATCTCAAGGGCCTCCTGATATACGGTTTCCAGGAAGCCACAGCCTAATAAACGATGAACTTCCATTGCTCCTCCGATTATGGCGTATGTGCGCGGATCGGATTGTGTGAGGATCGGCATGTTGTTGCTCCTTTACTGAAGTGAGGACTATCCACAGATTACACGGATTTCACAGATTTTCAACGGGCATCGTAGTTGATGCGAACGCTGGCTGGAAACACTGACATCCCGCGTCGCATTACGTTTGGGGAGCTACCGATTGAGATCTTGCGCAGACGGGGAAGACTGGCGAGCAAAGCGACGCCTGCGTCTGTGATCCATTTGCATCTCTCAAACGACAGTTCTTCAAGCGAAGTCATCCGGCTCAACATCTCCAAAGTTCGATCTGTGATCCGCGTGTAGCCGGCGTGATATTTCTTCAGGTTCGATAGCGTTTGAATGTGCTCCGTCGCAACGTCTGTCGTGTCGCGACAGTACATCAGCACTAGCGACTCGAGTTGCCGGCAACGCCCGATGTGACGAAAACCGTCGTCGCCGACGTCCATTGGCATCAGCTCCCTGAGCGCAGGAAAGTCCGGCAACATCGCAAGAGACGCGTCGTCAACAAACTTGCAACTGACTGCCAATCCTTTTAACGCAGGCATTCCAGCGAGGGCAGCGAAGCCTGGGCCTTTCAGGTTTGGGCACTCACGGCCCCAGATGTATTCAATCGTTTGTGATCGACTCAATGATCTAAACCCCTCGTCAGTTGCGACTGTACCCTGGCCCATCAGCATGCGAAGCTTCGGGAGGACGGCAATGTGTCGCATCGCATCGTCGTCGCATAGCTCGCCCTGGCAGCCGAGGTATCCCAGATTCGACAGGCCGGCGAGGGACTGAAGATCGTCGCCGCGCAGATGTGAGGTGTGCCAGAAGAAACTCAAACCAAAAACTCCTTCGAGCCCATGCAGACTGGCGAGTCCTTCGCTTGTGAATGGCCCATCGATCAACAGATTTGTCGGCTCGGCGCCGAAGGACATCAGTCCATATTCAACTTCGCCGCCTTGCCAGGTCTTGAATGCGGGAAACTGATGCAGCAGTGACAGCCCATCATTGGTAACGTTGCGGCCCGTCTTGAAGTGGCGCAACTTCGGCTTTCCTGTAAGCGCCGCAATCGCTCCGTCGCCCGTGTTCGTGCCCAACAGATCTACTTCTTCCAGTTGATCGCAGACGCGCAGATTGGTGATTCCCTCGTCAGTGACGCCACTCTGCCAGCACATTTGAAATACACGCAACTCGCGCAACTGTTGTAGAACTTCCAGACCACGATCAGTAACGCGCCCTCCAGGATGCTGGCTAAGGTTAAGTTCACGGAGTTGCGGCATGCGCGCGAGATGCTGCAAACCGTTGTCGGTGATTCGCTGTGAACCGCTAAGATCGAGCGAGGTTACGTGATCGAGTTGTGAGAGTTTCTCAAGGTCCTCGTCGCCAGCGTTGTAGGCAGCGACGAGATCTTCCGCGAGTCGATTGTGTTGTTCAAGACTATCAGGCATCCGCAGATTACACCGGTTGCACCGATTGTACGCATAATCTGAGTAATCGGCGCAATCTGCGGATGGCACTCATCTTGCCGCAGCCGTCAAAAGGCTTTTAGCTGTTCCGAATGAATGCAACCAGTGGAAATGTTTTATGAGTGCTCTTGTTCCAAAAGTTACACGCGAACTGACCAAGATGAAGCGGACGCTCCACGACGTATTCAACCTCGACAAACTCCGTCCTGGCCAGGCCGACGTCATTCGCTCCGTGCTCGAGGGCAACAGCACGACGGAACGGGAATTATCTATGCGGCAACCGTCAAGACTGTCGAAGCGTTGGCGGAGTGGGCATCGACAAACCTGATATTCGTTTCGTTGCGCATTATCAGAAGATGAGCGATGCGGCACGTGTGACAACTGCACTCATCCATTGGAAGAACAAATCGCGTTGCCGGATGTGAAGCACGGCGTCGCGGCCGTGATGTAGCACAGAATCGAAATGGATATCCTTGATGCGATCCAATGGCCGGCGATGCTTGTGACAGTGATTGCCGCGTGGATGGTTGGTTCGCAAAAAAAGTTCAAACGCAATTGGGGATTCTGGCTTTTCCTCTTGAGCAACGTGCTGTGGATCGTGTGGGGTGTGCACGATCGCGCCTTTGCGCTAATCTTCCTGCAGCTTTGTCTTGCCTTTCTGAATATCCGTGGAGCGATTAAGAACACGGATAAACAGCCACAAAAAAGCACATAAAGCACAAAAATGAACGCTTGTGCATTTTGTGTCTCTTTGTGGCCCAAGGGACCGGACTATTGATGCGTCTCGTGCCGAATCTGCTCCAATTCAGCGATCACTTCCAGATCTTTGGGGCGACCGGCGGCGCGTTTGACTTGAATTAGTCGATCTAAGTTCAAGCACCGGCATTCGACGCCTGCGATCACCACTTTGATCGTTTCCGGGAGCAATTGATCATAGCCTCCACCGCCGACAATTTCTCCGAGTAGATCCAATGCTCCTAAGGTGCTGATCAAGGTGAAGTTCAGTCCCTTCTGAATGGTTTGGACACTCCAGTCAAATGGTAATCCGGGCGGTGCCCCCCGCAGGTAAGGCTGAATGGACCTGAGTGCGTTAACAATTCGCGCGATGTTTTCGCTAGTTCGTCTGTATACGACATCGAGATCGGTAGTTAAACGCGCTGAGCCATGAGCGGTGGCGGCAGCGCCCCCTACAATGATGAACTCGACTTCACTCTCGGTCAGCAAACGCAGCAGTGCTTTGAAATCAGTCACTTTGTGACCGGGCCTTTCTTCCTGCTCGCTGAAGTTCTTCCGCAAATTCTTGCAGTTTCATCAACTGTTGGAAGCGCTGGTCCACTGTAAGGCGTAGGTTCTCCCGGATTAATGTGATATCGACGTCCTTCTTGTAAACCTCGATGACAGGATCGAGAAGAGATTGTTCGTCAGATTGTTTCATCACGCTGGTCATTATAGCGCAAGCTCGAGTTCCGAACCCTGCTAGAATGGACCGCATGCAGTGCCCGAGGTGCCACAGCGAGAGGATCCAACGCGATTATGATGATGCGATCTTTTTTATCCGCATGCTCGGGCTCCATAAGCTCCTGTGCAATAACTGCGGACTCGTCTTTAAGGGCTTCGATCCGTTAGGTACACACGAGCGGGAGCCGTCCGAGAAGGCCAAACAGGATCGTAGTCGCCGGCGAGGGCCGCGCTTTAACGCGCACCTGCCCACCGGCATATCTCTGATTGACGGAACGGCACAGGCCGGCAAAGTCTCCTATTCACAGCCTTCGCGAGGTCACTGCGAAACTATCAGCGAGTTTGGAATGCGTCTCTCACTGGTCGGCGCCCGTTTTCCCGAAGCCGAGCTGTCACGCATCGGGGGGCTTCTGTTTATCCGCATCGATCTGCCGGAAGGACCGATTGAAGCTGTCGTCGCCATCGTGACCTCCGAGCGCACAGGTGAGGAGGGCAAAAAGAGATGGGCACTCGGCGTGAAAATTCATCAGATGTCTGAGGAGAATCGCCAACGGCTCGCCGGTTACCTCGAAAAACGCGCCAAAGAACAGCCCGTCATCATTTCTGACTGAGACCTGCCACAAAGAAGCACAAGGCACAAAAACCAACTGAAATCCTTTTGTGCTTTTGGTGCTTCTTTGTGGCGATCCACTTTTGAGGCACGAGCGCTTTTGTTTTTCTCACCCGTCACGCAAAATGCCTTGTATGTCTCTTAAACGCTTCACTGCGATTGCCGCCCTTTTGCTTTGTGTAGCCCTCGGCGCAGCGTGCCACACGCCCGCCAACGGAGATCGCGCCACGCCGGAGCCCAGCTCCAACGCCGTAGTCCCGAGATACGGCTACCAAATCATGAACATCTGGCCGCACGACAGCAACGCTTTCACGCAAGGCCTAATCCTAGCTGACGGAAAGTTGCTGGAGAGCACCGGCCAGGAAGGCAGATCGAGCCTGCGGAGCGTCGAGCTCGAAACCGGGAAAGTTTTGAAGAAAGTGGACGTCCCCGAGCCTTACTTCGCGGAAGGCATCGCGCTGCTGAATGGAAAAATTTACCAGCTCACGTGGCAGCACCAGTTGGGCTTCATTTACGACGCACAAAGCTTCCAGAAGGTCGGGCAGTTCAATTACCAGGGCGAAGGTTGGGGACTGACGACTGACGGGCAGTCGCTGATTCTCAGCGACGGCTCGAATCGAATCAGGTTTCTCGATCCGTCGAACTTTAGTGTGAAAAAGACGATCACCGTGCTGGATGGCCGGACGCCCGTGAGGGAATTAAACGAGCTCGAATATGTTCAAGGCTCAATCTACGCGAACGTCTGGCACGACAACCGGATCGCCATCATCGATCCACAAAGCGGCCGCGTCACGGGTTGGATCGACTTGACTGGCCTGATGCCTGAAGGCGAGCTACACGACTCGGAAGCCGTGTTGAATGGCATTGCTTACGACCAGGCACACGACAAGCTCTTCGTAACGGGCAAGCTGTGGCCAAGTCTGTTTGAGATCAAGATAAAACGATAACTGGTTAATGAGTTTCTCAACTTACTTTAGAGCATTTTCATACGTCATGATCGCAGTGGCGCTGCTGGCGCTCGTGTTGGCCGGCGGACTCAGCTCCCCACTGGCGCTGCTGTTCGTACTCGTGATGGTCGGGAGCTGGTTGCTGGAAAGCACCAGGTGGCAATTGCCGGAACGTTACGGTTTAGGAATTGTCCTACTGTCGATTCCGCTCTTTTACGCCGACTGGCACTACCAGAAAGCAATCGGAGAACCGGTTGAACGATTGGGAGTAACCGCGCTCGCGCACCTGATCGTGTTTCTGTCGGCAGTGAAACTCCTGCAAGTGAAGAAAGACCGCGACTGGGTTTTCCTTTACTTGATTTCGTTCTTCGAAGTTCTCTTAGCCGCAGGATTGAGTTTCAGTCCGGTATTTCTCGGAACGCTCACGCTTTATTTGTTGTGCGGCTTATCGGCAGTCACTGCCTTCGAGATTCAGAAGGCGCGGCGTTCGCTCGTGTATACCGAAACACGTTTACTCGTGCCGCCGGATTCTCGCGTTTTCAAAAAGGCCGGCCGCCGTTCCTGGCGCAATACTGAAGCTGCGCGCCTTCCGTTTGTAGCGGTGGCGTTGCTGATTTTGATCTTCGTACTCGCTCTGCCGCTGTTTCTAATCGCGCCGCGTTCCGGAGCTGCCGCGTTAACGCGCAGCGGCGGCGGCTTGTCAAACTTCATCGGCTTTTCGGAAAACGTGACGCTCGGACAGATCGGCACACTTAAGAAGGACGATGGCCTCGTCATGCGCGTGCGTGTTGAAGAGTCTGACAGTCTGCGCGATCTGCGCTGGCGTGGCGTGGCGCTCGACGAGTTCACCGGAAATGGTTGGAAGAAATCGATTCAAGCGCGTCAGGCTGAGCCCGTTCCGGAGCGCGGCGGCTTCTATCAGTTTGGCACAACCGAGGCTTTACACCGGCTGACGACGCAGACGTTCTTTCTCGAGCCATTGGAATCGGCTGTGATCTTCGCGGCGCCGCGAGTGGTTGCGATTCAGGGAGACTTGCCGTTTGTTCGAGTCGATGGAGAAGGAGCGGTGCAGTCGCGCCGTCACGACTTCGAACGGATCATGTACAAGGCGATCTCGGATACAGATCAGCCGCGAATGGACGAGCTGCGCAACGACCTGCGTCCATATTCGCCCGCGTTTTATCGTTATATGCAATTGCCCGATAAGCTCGACCGCCGGATTGCTCCGCTCGCGACCACGATGATTCTCAATGCGAACGCGAACAATCGTTACGACGCGGCGAAGGCGATCGAGTCGCAACTCCAGCGCGACTACGGCTACTCGCTCGAAATGAAAGCAGGAGGACCGGATCCGCTCGCGGATTTTCTTTTCAACGTCAAGACAGGCCATTGCGAATACTTCTCGACAGCGATGGCAGTGTTGTTGAGAACACACGGAATTGCGGCGCGCGTGGTGAACGGTTTTCTGCCGGGCGAGTACAACGAAACCGCCGGAGCTTACACAGTCAGGCAGAGCGATGCTCATTCATGGGTTGAGGTTTATTTTCCGGAGACACGTTCGTGGGTGACGTTTGATCCGACACCTTCTGCAGGCCGAGTCGAGCCGGTACACACGGGTTTCACGGCGCAGTTGCAAAAGTACGGTGAAGCCCTGGAGCTGCTCTGGTTTCAGTATGTAGTGGGCTACGACAAGCAGGAGCAGCGCTCGCTGGCAACCTCTTTGCACAATCAGGTGTTTGACTACGGCCGCATGGCTTCAAACATGCTGGGGACTATTCAGAGTTATCTCAGCGGAAACGTGCTGTCGCTGCTGCTCGTGTTGCTGGCTCTGGCTCTGCTTGTGTTGTCGTTGTTGTTTGGCAAGCGAGTCTGGCGTTTGTTGCGCGCTCGCAGTCTTGATGCGGAGGGAGAGGGACGCACTTACTCGAGCGTTCAGTTTTACGAGCGGCTTATTGCTTTGATGGAGCAACGTGGGTTCTCGCGCGACCGGCACCTGACGCCGCTGGAGTTTGCGCAGACACTGAAATCAAACGAGGCCCTGCTGGTTACGCGTGCTTACAACCGCGTGCGATTTGGCGGGCAGCGGCTCTCGGCAATTGAAAAGAAAGAAATCGAGCGCGCTTTATTCGCATTGGAAGGCAGCACAGGATTGCAGGATTAGACAAGATTTACATGTCAATCCTGATAAATCATGTAAATTCTGTAAAGTGACTTTATGAAAAAGGTTGGATTTATCAGTCTGGGTTGTCCCAAGAACCTCGTCGATAGCGAGGTCATGATGGGCCAGCTCAAGCAAAATGGTTACGAGATCACGCCGAATGCTGCTGACGCCGATATAGTTGTTGTCAACACGTGCGGGTTTATCGACTCGGCGAAGAAGGAGTCGATTGACACGATCCTCGAAGCCGCGCAACTAAAACTCAACGGGCAGGCGCAGCGTCTCGTCGTCGCAGGTTGCCTCGTTGAGCGTTATCGAGACGAGTTGAAAGCGGAGATTCCGGAAGTCGATGCTTTCATCGGCACCAGTCAAATCAACGACATCCTCGCGGTTTGCGATCCGAAGACCAACACGCGCTCGCTTCCCGTCATACCGCTCGGCAATCAAAGCGCGACCTATCTCTACGATGATTCAACTCCGCGTGTGCTGGCGACGCCGTCGCATTACGCGTTCGTGAAGATCGCTGAAGGTTGCGATCGGCCTTGCGCCTTCTGTTTCATTCCGCAAATGCGCGGGCACTTCCGCAGCCGTCGTTTCGGATCCATCATCGCCGAAGCTCATCAACTTGCCGAAGAAGGCGTCAAAGAAATCATTCTGGTGGCCCAGGATTCGTCTCGTTACGGCGAGGATCTCGGCAAGCAGGACGCGCTGGCGCGCCTGCTTCGCGAGCTCGCTCACGTTGACGGCATCGAGTGGGTGCGTGTCATGTACACCTATCCGACGCACATCAGCGACGGTTTTCTCGACGTACTTGCCGAAGAGCCGAAAGCTGTGAAGTATCTTGACATGCCTTTGCAGCACGCTTCGCAGAACGTTCTGAAACTGATGAAGCGCGGCGGCAACCGCAAGAGTCTCGAACGCCTGATCGAACGCGTGCGGCAGCGAGTTCCGGGCATTGCCGTGCGCACAACGTTCATCTCCGGATTTCCTGGTGAGACTGAGGAGGACTTCGAGGAGTTGTTGGGGTTCATAAAGAACGTTGAGTTCGATCGCGTCGGTGTTTTTACTTACTCGGACGAAGAAGGTACGCCCGCGTTCGACTTGCCTGACAAAGTTCCACATCGCACTGCGGCGCGCCGGCGTACGAGTTTGATGAAAGAGCAGGCGAAGATATCGCGGCGAAAGAATCGAGCTCGCGTCGGAGAAGTGGTCCAGGTGTTATTCGAAGGCGAGTCGAAAGAGAGCGAGCTGCTGTGGCAGGGAAGAATGGAAACGCAGGCGCCAGACATCGATGGCTGTGTGCTGATTAACGATGTTCCTGAAGGTGTCGTGCCGGCGGCGGGGGAGTTTGTGAACGTCGAGATTACGGAAGCGCACGAGTACGATCTGATCGGGAGAATATTAGCCGCAGATTGACGCGGATTTAAAACGCGGATTATGGCAGTTAAAGAGTCGAGTGATGAGTTGAATCCGACGGTTGTGGTGCCGGAACGTGGTCTTGGTACGGCTATCACGGCGCGCACAGCAGGTGATTATCTGGCGCTATCGATTGCTACTTGCGGCGTTGGTTATTTGCCGCTGGCTCCGGGGACGTTTGGATCGCTGGTTGGCGTTGCAATCTTTTTGCTGCTTGTGCAGAGAGTGAATCCGGTTGTTATCGTTGTTTTGATCTTAGTGATTACGCTCGCAGGGTTCTGGGCTGCTTCGAGGACCGAGGAGTTGTCGGGTCGAAAAGACCCCGGCAAGGTCGTCGTCGATGAAGTCGCGGGCCAAATGATCGCGCTGCTGCCGTTAACAGTCTTGGCCGTGACACCGTTGGCAGTCATGGTTTCGTTTATTCTTTTCCGCTTTTTCGACATTGTTAAGCCGTACCCTGCCGGAAGACTTGAAAGTCTTAAGGGCGGTTTCGGAATAATGTGTGACGACCTTGTAGCTGGAGTGTATGCGGCAGTGCTCGCGGCAGTGATCTTAGCGGTCTTTTAGAGGACAAATGTATGCAACGTAAAGAATCAATCGGCAAGGAAGCGACAAGCAAAGAGACGCTCGAGGATTTGGAAGAGAACGAAGTCGATGTGGACGAATCTGACGACGGAGATCTGCCGAGCCCGGATGGCACCTTCGATGATTCGGATGAACACAACGAAGCAGATCCGATGTGATTAGAGTTCAGAGTTCAGCCTTTAGGCTGCATTCCGCAAACAAGCTAAAGCTTGAACTCTGAACTGCGCAGCAATCACCCTTCCGGCGTCTGCTGCTCGCGGCTCCCGCTGCCAATCCAGCCACGGCGTTTGAAGAACAGCAACATCGCTAGCGCAACCACGATCATGATCACCCAGACTGCGTAATACCCATACCGTGAATGCAGCTCGGGCATATTCTCGAAATTCATTCCGTAGACGCCGGCGATAAACGTCAGCGGCAGCATGATCGCCGAGAAGATCGTCAGCACTTTCATGATTTCATTTAGCCGGTTCGAAACCACTGACAAGTACGCTTCCAACGATCCACTAATCAGATCGCGATAGTTCTCCGCCAGATCAACCACTCGTACCAGATGGTCATAAACGTCACGGTAAAACGGACGCATCTCTTCCGTTATCAGTGCAAACTCGCCGCGACTCATGCGATGGAGAATGTCCATCTGTTTTCCCGAGATGCGTCGCAAGCGCAGCACACTGCGTTTCAGATCCATGATCTCCGACAGGATCTGATTATTAGGTCGCTTCAAGGTGAAGATGTCGTCTTCCAACTGGTCGATGCGATCGTCGAAATCGTCGAGCACCGGCGAGTAGTAATCGACCACCTGGTCCAAAATCTGGTGCAACAGAAAAGCAGTGCCGCGATGGCAAACAACCGGGGTGGTACGCAGCAGTTGCTTCACGTTATTGATGCTGCGAAACATCTCATGGTGATAGGTGATTACATAATTAGGCCCGAGAAACCCGTCCAACTCGATCGTGTTGAATCGTTCGGGGCTGATGTCGGCAGTAACGCCATGCACGATGAAGTAAAGATAACCCTCAAACTCCTCGACTTTGGGATAGTGACGATTCTCGCGACAATCTTCGACCGTCAACGGATGAAAGTGAAAGACGTCCAATAGCACTCGCTCATCAGCCTCAGTCGGCGACTCCATGTCTACCCAGATGACAGCGGATTGGTCCTGCAACAGCTCCGGCAGATCTTCTGCCGTGAAGCCTTCTTCAATCTTTGGGTGTCCTGGACGATAAACGAGAATCTCCATACGTTTCTCCTGGAATAGTGCCTAATTTGAGTTTTTCTCTGCGGCCCTCTGCGTATCTCGGCGGCCTCTGCGTTTGAAATAGCCTTTAACGCAGAGAACGCCGAGATACGCAGAGGGCCGCAGAGAAAAACTCGACTACACTCCTTGATATTCAACTCGACGCATTTCGGCAGCACTGTTACCATACCGGGTTTCCAGTGGCAAGACTATGACGACACGAATCTTTGTGGCGGATGACGTAAGCGACGGCGGATTAGGACCGCTGCGCTCGGATGGTTTCATTGTTGACAAACGACCGGGCCTCGCGCCGGCTGAATTGCGCGAAGCGCTGAAGGACTGCGAAGGTCTGATTGTACGCAGCGAGACGAAGGTAACTGCGGAACTTCTCGATGCTGCTAACAGCCTGCGCGTGATCGGACGCGCGGGAGTCGGCGTCGATAACATCGACGTCTCCGCCGCGACTATTCGCGGCATCGTCGTGATGAACGCGCCGGACGGCAACACGATCACGACCGCCGAACACACAATCGCCTTACTCATCTCCCTCGCCCGTTCGATCCCGCAAGCAAGCAGTAGCCTGAAAGCCGGACGTTGGGACCGGAAGAAATTCATCGGAGTTGAGCTCCAGGGCAAGACGCTCGGCATCGTGGGCCTGGGCCGTATCGGTCGTGTGGTTGCTTCGCGTGCGCGCGCGATGGGTATGCTGATCGTGGCTTACGATCCCTTCATCGCCCCCGAGCACGCGCGCGATCTGGAGATCGAGTTGGCGTCGCTCGACGAGGTCTATGCGCGTGCTGACTTCCTCACGGTCCATACTCCCCTGACTCCCGAAACGCGTGGCTTGATCGATCGCGAAGCAATTGGAAAGATGAAGAAGGGTGCCCGCATCATCAACTGCGCCCGCGGTGGTCTGGTCGATGAGCAGGCACTTTACGAGGCCCTCGTGGACGGTTCAATTGCCGGCGCTGCATTAGACGTCTTCACTGAGGAACCACCGCCTGCCGGACATGCGCTGCTGCAACTCGAACAAGTGATCGCAACGCCTCATCTCGGTGCTTCAACGAAAGAGGCGCAGGAAGGTGTTGCTTTCACAGTGGCTGAGCAGATGCGCGATTTTCTGTTGACGGGTGCTTTGCGCGGGGCAGTAAATGTACCGGCGATCGGAATGAAAGAGTTCAACCTGCTTCAGCCTTACGTCGCCCTCGCCGATTCTTTGGGCCGCTTCCAGGCGCAGCTTGTCGATAAGCCTGTCAGTGAAGTCAGAATCGAATTTGCCGGCGATATAGTTGACCTGGACGCCGCGCCGGTCACACGTGCGTTTCTTGCCGGACTGCTGCGCGACGTCAGCGCGCGGGTCAACGTCGTCAATGCTTTTCTGATCGCGGAGGAGCGAGGCATCAAGGTCACTACCACTTACGTGCGCACGGGTGGAGAGATGGCGCCGGCCATTCGCACCGAGATAAGTGCCGGACAGTCGAGACGAACTTTGGCCGGAACGCTTTTTGGCTATGGCGGACAGAGACGCGAGGGGCGTATAACTGAGATCGACGGCTTTTATATCGAGGCAACACCGGCGGGCCACATGCTGGTCACTCGCAACCACGATGTTCCCGGTGTCATCGGCGGCATTGGCACGATCCTGGGCCAGCGAGGCGTGAACATCAGCCGCTTTCATCTCGGCCGCCGCGAGCGCGGCGGTGAAGCCATGGCGGTGATCGAAGTTGATGCGCCGTTGAGTAAAGAAACACTGCAATCCCTGCGTTCGCTCGAACAGGTCATATCCGCTCAGCCGATCGAACTGTGAAACAGGATGTACAAGATTTTTCAGGATGAACAAGATACATCCTGTTACTCTTGAAAAATCCTGCAAATCCTGCCAACTATGTTTAGGTTCTCGCTCCTGGCCGTGCCGGCGACTTTTGGTCGAATCACCGCTTTTAAATCCATCCACAGATTGCACAGATTTCACTGATTCATCTGTGTAATCTGTGCAATCTGTGGACATGCTTTTGATATAGCGATGGCAACTGTTGTTAATTCAAAGGCGACGTGGCCTCGTTGCTCGCAATTCCTTTCTGGATAATGTTGTTATTCTTAGATAACGTCCCGTCGCTGTTGCTGTCGAACTTCATCCTGCTCGGTCTTTCATTAATTTGGATTGGTCCATCGATGGCTGACGTACACGACATCACGGGTCCGCACCTGCGCGGACTCGGCATCGGGGTCTTTGTCTGTATTGTGAATCTGACCGCCTACGGCATCGGCTCACCATTGATGGGTAAGCTGAACGATCTACTCGGAGCCGCCACGAACCCCGCGATGATGAGATACGGATTTCTGCTGAGTCCGATTTCCTGCGCGCTTGGAGCCATACTCTTGTGGCGCGGCAGCCGCACTCTGGAAAAAATACGCGAATAAGCAGTTTGACAGGATTTACAAGATTTTCAGGATTGATATGTAAATCATGTCTGTTCTCTCAACTCCCTAAACAAACGAGCGAGATCGGCGGCCTGGTAGTTGGCATTCAAACCACTCGGATTCGGTAACACCCAAAGCACAGTGTCTCCAATTCGATCTTCCTGCCGGCCGATAACTGCCTTCGGTTGATTGAAAGCGGTGCGATATGCGCCGACTCCAAGCACCGCCAAAACACGCGGATGATAGCGAAGCACCTTCGCCCGTAACCGTTCTCCTCCCGCGACGATCTCTTCTTTCGTCAACGAGTCTGCTGAAGCAGTTGCTCGCATGACGACATTCGTAATGCCGTAACCACTCTTCAACAACTCACGTTCTTCAAACGGCGACAACACGCGCTCCGTAAATCCCGCGGCGTACAGCGCCGGCCAAAAGCGATTTCCCGGGCGCGCGAAATGATGGCCCACCGCGGCGGTGTAAAGACCCGGATTGATACCGCAAAAGAGCACACGCAAGCCGGGAGCGATCACGTCACGAACCGTCTTTTCAGTGGCGGCGAGGAGTTGCTCTTTTGTCGGCTTCCAGGGCTTGATCACAAACCTGAGTCAGTAAACGTCGAAATGAGTCTGGCGTGAAGTACTCTGTTTTGACACGCGATCGATCACGGTTACCTGGAGCAGGTAACGGCCCGGCAACAAGGTATTCAGTGGAATCTCTGCTGCATAAGGAAGTCTCGCGAGATCGACAGTGGCTTCAGGCGTTATCTTTTTCAACGCGGTAGTGAGCACAGGTTGATCGTCGCGTACGACCTGGACCTGCACCGCGGCGTCGGGCTTTTGATCCACCGGTGAGATGGCCGTGTTATATGCGAACAGCAGAAAGCGCAGGGTTGAGTCGCGCCTGAAGCGATGACTGGCACTGAGCGCGACCGGGCTGGTGTCGTCAGGCTTCGACACGTTGGTCATCGTCGCCTGTGTGCGTTCGCCCAGAAGCAGACTGCTCATCGCCAACTTCTTCTTGGATAAATCCGGTATGTCGATCCAGATATGAGCACTTCCTGTCTTGCCGCTCTTGTCGTCACGCGCTGCGACTCTCACCTGATAGATCCCGGGCGGCAACTTAACGGGATAGATGAACGTGATGTCGTTATGATAGTTCCTGGAAGACTCCAAACTCTGGGCTGTGGTCACGATTCTCTCGAGGAAGCTCGTCTGGTAAATGCCTTTGTCGTTGTAGTAAACACCGCTGAGATCGACGACTGCTTGTATTTTACCGTCGGGCTGTTCACCAAAAAGCAGAAACTCGCCCGGCATCTGAACGGCAGTTGAAATCACCGCTCCTTTGTCCGCGACGTCGTAGTAATCAGCACTGACCATTATCGGCAGTTCTCGCTCCGGATAAGGCGCCATGAGCGTTTCGCGGAGCTTAGCTACATTCGTGGCAACTTTTGGCGGTTTCGCAGGCTCTTTTGCGACTGCGGCAGGAGGATCGAGATCGAAATAGCCCTTACGAACCCTGACCGTATAATCGGGGTGTTCCTTCAACTTGACCTCAAGGTTTCTAAAGCGCCCTTGCTTTTGTGAGACAGCATCGGGCTTCCACGCGAGCAGATAGTAAGTCGAAGTTTCCTTGATCGCCGGCGCCAATCCCTGTTTCAGATCGTTTGTGTTGAAGATCGCCTTGCCACCCGTATCTACGGCGAGTGCGTTCAACCCATCCTGCGTTGCTGCGAGCTCACTGTGATTCGAAACACTGAGGCGAGCGAACGGATCGAAGGGCCGATCCGAACTTGCGTCCTGCAGCGACGCTACGAGACCGCGTGTATCCATCGAATAGATCACGACGCCACTCTTCGCAGCGGCCTTCGTTACGTCGCGCAGTTTAGAAAGAGAATTTCCGCGCTGGTTCTCGATCAGGAACCCGTTGGAAAGAAAGAAGAGGACTTTTCGACCAGGAAGACTGCCGGCTGATTGGGCCAGTTTCTCCAGACCCAGGAGCGTATTCTGGGTCAAGCGAGCGGCTTGTGACAGCACTGCCGAAGCGCGGCCACGCACGATCGCAGCCGCCGTATCGCTTCTCATGCCGGGATTCTGCCGGATAGTCTCAGCTACAAAGAAATCAAACACATCGCGATCGACGCGGTCAATTAACAGAGCTTCGTATTCGGTCATCGGAGGGCGCTCGCCGTCTATCACGGAAAACGATCTGGGGCTAAGGCGGTCCAACGCGGTGCGTAGTATCATACGATCGTTCGTCAGTTGTTGCAGAAACCCGATCTGCCCGGTGGCTGAGGCAATCGCCGCCTGATCGTTTTGGCCCATCTCCTTTTCGATGAAGGTGGTAATGACTTTTTTAGCGGCAACGACGCCGGAGAGGTCCATGTGCAAATCGTCGATATAGAAGAAGACGATGCGACCGCGATCGAGCGGGACCGGCCGTTTGAGATTGAGCGTGGTGGCGCCACGCGCGGCGGCTAGCTGGCTCTCCTCGTTGCTTCCGGCCATGATCTCTTCGAAGGCCTCGATATCTCTTGGCTTGCCGTCGATACGCAGGTCGAAGTTGTCTTTGGTGAGGCCCTTAACAAATTTCCCCTGTTTGTCAAAAACCATCACGTCGGTCTGGACGAGTTCGGTGTAAACACGTACAACTTCGTCTTGAGATTTTGGCGGCGTTGGCGTCGCAGTCTGAGCCTGTATCGCGGACCACGCGAGCAAGAGGAGCAATGTCGCCAGGCAGATGAGAGTATTTCGCATGCTGAAATTGTGGGGTGACGTGGTGTAACTATGTATCAGATGTGCTGGTTGTGGCAATAAAAAATAGAAAACTATCCACAGAAATACACAGACTATTCGTGTAATCTGTCTAATCTGTGGGAAAAACCGAATGGCTGCCAATAACATAACGGTACAACTCGACCGGGTGAGCAAGAGCTTCGGTGACTTCACCGCAGTTAAGGAACTCAGCCTGGCTGTGCGGCCCGGCAGGGTGTTTGGACTGCTCGGTCCAAACGGCGCCGGCAAGACTACTACGATCCGCATGATCGTCAACATCACCGCTCCAGACACGGGGAACATCCTGTTATTCGGGCGCACGATCGATGCTGAGGTGCAGGATCGCATCGGTTACCTTCCGGAAGAGCGTGGCCTCTACCGGCGAATGAAGGTCGCGGACCAACTGCGGTTCTTTGCCGAGCTGAAGAACGTGCGTGGTAAGGGAGTCGAGTCGAAGATCGACGAGTGGCTGGCGCGCCTGAAACTCTCGGAGTGGAAAAACAAACGATCGATGGAGCTCTCGAAAGGGATGCAGCAGAAGATTCAATTCATCAGCACTGTCATTCACGATCCCGATCTGCTGATTCTTGACGAACCGTTTTCCGGTCTCGATCCGATCAACCTCGAGTTGCTGAAGGAGGTCGTCCTCGATCTCAAACGTGCCGGAAAGACGATTATCTTTTCTACGCACCAGATGGAAGTGGCTGAAAAGATCTGCGACGACATTTGCCTGCTCAATCGATCACAGAAAGTTTTCGAAGGCAGCTTGCGCGATATCAAGAGCAGTTTTGGACGCAACTCCGTAGCTGTTCGCTGTGAAGGCGGTGATGGAGTGTTAGACGATCCGGCCCTGGTAAGCAAACTCGTGCGCCATGCGGACGAAGCGCAAGCGCTGCTCGCGGCAGGCGCCGATGCGCAAACACTGCTGCGACGATTGATCGATTCCGGTGCTGTCATCGGAAAGTTTGAAATGGTCGAACCAAGTCTCAACGATATTTTCATAACGAAGGTGACTGAAGCTGCATGAGAAAGTTTCTGGCGGTAGTCAAACGAGAGTATGTGCAGCGTGTGCGCGCGAAGATGTTCATCGTCTCAACCGTGCTGCTGCCGTTGGCCATGTCGCTTTTTGGTATCGTGCCCGCGATCATTTTGAACATTGATGCAGGCTCGCCGCAGCGTGTGGCCGTAGTCGATCAAACCGGCAAGATGTATGACCAATTGAAGCAGGCCTTGAACTCTGAGGAGGCGAATCAGGACAACAACAGCAACGCCAACAATTCGCGCCGTCCAAGAGGTTTTGGAAATTTTGCGCTGGAAGAGGTAAGTGCAGACAATCAATCCATCGAGCAGTTAAGGGCCAATCTCGACCAGCGTTTGCGTGCAAAGCAACTCGAAGGCTATGTAATCCTGCCACCCGATTTTCTCGAACACGGCCAGGCGGAATTTTTTAATCGTAATCCCGGCGACCTCTTCTCGAGCAGGTTGCTGCAATCAGCGTTGAACCGGGCCGTGCGTGAACAACGACTGATCGAAGCGAAGGTTGATTCAAAAACGAGGGCTGGGCTTTTCCGGCCGGTGGACTTGCAGGCAGTGAAGATCGGAGATACCGGCGCAGAACGCGATTCCGGCGGCGGCTTCGCGCTCGTGTTCGGCGTCGGAATCGTGATGTACCTTTCGATCCTGATGTACGGTCAGGCGATCCTGGGGGCCGTGATCGAAGAGAAAGAGACGCGCATCGCTGAAATCCTGTTCTCGTCAGTAAAACCATTCACGTTGATGATGGGCAAACTGGTTGGTGTCTCGTTAGTCGCATTGACGCAACTTGCGATTTGGATGCTGGCGTTCAGTGCATTCGCTTTGTATGGCGCCGGCGTCCTTGCCGGAAAGGGAATACGAGCGAGTATTCCAACCATTCCGTTTTCGCACTATATTTACTTTGGTCTATTCTTTCTGCTTGGTTATTTCCTTTACGCCACGATCTATGCGTTGCTCGGATCGATGGTTACGACGGTGCAGGAAGGCGGGCAATTGGCCATGCCGGTAATTCTCATCCTTGTGATCAGCTTTTACCTGTTTCTACCGGTGAGTCGCAGTCCTGACTCGTCGTTCTCGTTTTGGGTGTCAATGCTTCCGCTCTCGGCGCCCGTCGCGATGCTCGTTCGAATTGTGACGCAGACTCCGCCGTTGTGGCAGATTGCGCTGTCGTTGCTGATTGGTTTCGGCACCGTGCTCCTGATCATGTGGATTGCGTCGCGGATCTATCGTGTGGGAATGTTGATGTACGGCAAACGAGCGTCGATACCGGAAGCGTGGCGTTGGGCAAGACAAGCATGATCGAAGTCGAAAAAAAGTTTCGGTTAACCAAACGGCAGCGAGATGCGGTGCTGAAGCGTCTGCCGGAAGTTGGCGCGAGTTTGCAGGGCGAAGAGTTTGAGGAGAACACGGTTTACCAGGGCGAGGTTTTGAACAGTGGTGCTTGCGTGTTGCGAATCAGGCGCGCGGGGGCGAACGCAACGTTGACGTACAAGAAGCGCATTCCGAGCGCGTCCTCGATCAAGCAGCAACGGGAAGAGGAGACGGGCATCGAGGATCCGGAAGCGATGGCGGCAATCCTCGAGGTGCTTGGTTTTACGCCTGCGCTTGTCTACGAAAAACGCCGGCAGACCTGGCTACTTGGTAATACTGAGATCGTGATCGACGTGTTGCCGTTTGGGTTGTTCATGGAGATCGAGGGCAGGGTAAGCGAGATCAAGGCGATTGAGCGCAAGCTCGGCTTGAAGGGGTTGAAAGCGGAGCCCGCCACGTACCCTCAGCTCGCGAGGAAGCACGGGAAACTCTACGACGGTTTGATTGAAGCACGTTTTTAACCGCGGATAAAACGGATAGATACGGATCAGTTCTCTAATCCGTATCTATCCGTTTTATCCGCGGTTAATTCTTCTTCCGAAGAACATACTTGCCGGTATTCCCACTGACGATAAACTCCTCAACGACATAACCCACATCAATCGCACTCGTGAACGCTTCTCGCGTCGTGATGCGCCAGTGTTCGTGATTCGACGTGATCTCGCGTGGGATCTCAATGATGATATCTTCCGCGCGTATAAGATCAGGCGCAGATGCATTCTGTTCCATCCGCGCCTTAACTCTCTCACTATTCAACAACCACGTAACCCACAACCGATCCGTCCCGAAGCGGTGCAGAAAACTCGAAGTCACTCCGTAGTAATCAACGTAGTAACGATCGGCGATGACACCAAGCTTACTGAAGTTGAGATGAGCATTACGAGACTGCAAAGGATCGAAAGTCCAGGTAATGCGATCGATTGCAAGCTTGATCGCCGCCTCGCGTTGCGCTCGCTTCAGCAAGTAACCCAGACCGTGTGAGCGATAGGCGGCGCTGATCCCCAGCATGTCTGAATGGATAATGGTTTCACCATTCAGAATTCCGGGAAAACCAAACACGAACCCCACGAGCCGCCCTTCCGCAAATGCGCCGATCAGTATCGCGCCCATTTCCTTCTGCGGCTTCAGTGCGAGAGCGGGATAAACTTCCAGATCCTCCACTCCCCAGATCTCTCGCTGGAGTTGTTCGACTTCTCGCATTTCCGCGAGGGTCTCAATGTCGCGAATTACGATCGTCGCTGGAGCACTCATGCAAGAATTGAATCAGATCAATAGACCAGCGATTAGTTCACTGAGCCAATTCACGTCGATAGGTTTGGTGACGTACGCGTCGAAGCCCGAGGCTTTTGCGCCGGAGCGGAAGTCGTCTTCGTGATGCGCAGTGACCGCGATGATAGGAACGTTTTTGAGGTTATCGTTCTGGCGAATCAATTTCGTGGCCGCGAAGCCGTCCATGAGCGGCAGCGTGAGGTCCATGAGGATGACATCGGGGTTCTCGCGAATGGCCGTATCGACCGCGACCTGGCCGTTCTCGGCTTCGGACACGATGAAGCCCTGTTCTTCGAGTTCGAGGCGCATAAAAAGGCGTGTGTCCTCAAAGTCTTCGACGAGAAGTATCTTTAGATCCTTGGAATTTCGGCCGGACATGGTTCCGGGACTCTATGTCCCAGCCAAACTCATGTCAAGCTTTATCCAAATTCAAGCGAAACAAATTTCCGGCGCCGGTCGTTAAAGACCTCGGACATCAATTTTCACTTCTTTTTTGAGGCAGGAACCATGAAACGCATATTGATACTGATCGTCCTGGTGGCGCTTGCGGGCATCGCCGGTGTTGTGGTCCGTTCTTCGGCTGAGCTTCGCGGGCTGGTTTCGCACCAAAATAACGCGCGAGACGCGAGCGAGAAAATACACCAAACCTATGAGCTTGCACCGGGCGCACGAGTGGATCTGGCAGGCTTGAACGGTCCGGTTAACATCGAAACGTCCGACACCACGACCGCGGAGGTTTCCATCGAGCGCACTGCCTCCTCGCAGGAAGCTCTCGACCGCCGCAAGATTACTATCGAGGCGGATGCGAACAGTTTGCGAATCCACGGAGACAAATGCGACGGCGGTTTCTTTGCGCGTCTCTTTAGTCCGTCTCCGACTGATCGCGTCACTTTGAAACTGCCGCGCCAGATTTCCCTCTATGCGAAAGGCGTGAACGGATCGTTTATTACCAGCGACATCGATGGCGCGGTAGAAGTCGCAGGGGTTAACGGCAGGGTTCAAATTGCGAGTGCCGTGGGAAGAGCGACTTTCAAAGGCATCAATGGAAGCATGGTCGTCGGTTTGAAGAAGCTCGATCAGGAGGGCGTGACGTTGAGCGGTATCAATGGCAACATCGAGTTGCAGTGTGGTACGGATGTGAACGCCGATCTTGATGTCAAGGGTATGAATGGACGAGTTGTTTCTGATCTGCCGAATGTCTCGATCGATAAGAGTAGGCGAGGGAGTTACTGGGCGCGCATCGGCACTGGCGGCACGGGAATCACGGCGAAGGGAATTAACGGCAACATCCGCCTGACCCAGGGCGCATAAATCCATCCACAGATTGCACAGATCACGCAGACTCTGTGCAATCTGTGTAATCTGTGGATTAGAACGGCTTGCGTGTTGTTAGGGTTGGCGCATTCCAAGCACGCAGCTTCTCATTCCACTGCGGCAACGTCTCACTCAAAAACTTATTCACTTCTTCAATCCGAGCACGATACACCGGTTGAATCTCTCCAAAGTATTGCCGCTGCCCAACTGTTGGACCAAAGTTCGTATCGAGGGCGAAGAACAAGTTACCGATATCGTTTGACACCTGTGACCTACCTGCGATACCCAGCCCTTCTTCGCGAGCCGCCAGCCGGTCCTCCAGTGTGTCCAACTCCTTGATGTAATCTTCGAGTGCCTTCATCAGATCCTTGTCAGGCTCTTTGTTCAAGGTCTTCATCGTCGTCTGCGCTTGCTTGAGTTGCTCTTTCAGACTATCCAGAAAGCGCAACGAGGTATTGATAGTTGATTGCATATCGCGAAGCTTGACCTGCATGTCGAGGGTTTCCTGGAGTTCGGCAAGCGACGTGCTGATGTTCGGGTCCAACTTCACTTCCACTCGCTCTTCCAAAGTCTTGTCATTCACAGTCAGCTTTACAGTGTAGGTACCGGGCAGCACCTGTGGACCACGCGGCCCGCCGCCGAAAGCGAGCTGCTCTTCCGTGGGCGGCTTACGAACTTCGGGACCCCCAAGCCGGAGATTCCACGCCACGCGATTCAATCCTTTCTCACGTGATGGATGTTCCAGATCCTGCACGAGCTTTCCATCACGATCGAAGATCTGAACTTTGAATGTCGCTTTATCGTCGAGCTTCTCTTTCAAGTAGTACGTGATCAATGCGCCGGCCGGCGGATTTGGCCCAGCGAATGCCTTGTCGCCTATGCCGTAGCGAGAAAAGCGGCTCGTGTACCGAAGCGCCGGGCGAACGGGAAAGAGATATGCGTTGCTGTTGAGGATCTGCGGCGTCATCTGCTGGATCACGGTCGCGTCGTCGAAGATCCAGATGCTGCGTCCGTGAGTCGCCAGGATCAGATCGTTTTCACGCGGATGAATCAGAATGTCGTGAACGGCAACGTTCGGCAGGTTCTTCAGATGCAACGGAATCCAATCCTTGCCGCCGGTGTAAGAAGCGAAGAGTCCGAGCTCAGTTCCTGCGTAAAGGAGATTTGTATTCTTCGGATCCTCGCGAACGACCTGCACATATGCCTTTGCAGGCAGGTTGCTCGAGATGTTCGTCCAGGTTTTCCCACTATCAGTGGTTTTGAAAATGTACGGGCGGAAGTCGTCAAACATGTGCCGGTCGAACGCTACGAAGGCGGTGTTCGCGTTGGTGTGCGATGGTTCAACGTGCGACACCGGAGAATTCGCGCCGATGCCAGAGACGTTTTTAATCAGATTGTTCCAATTCTTTCCGCCATCCGTGGTGACTTGCAGGTTGCCGTCGTCAGTGCCGACCCAGATCTGTCCTCGCTGAACAGGCGACTCGGCGATACTGATGATCGTCGAGTGATATTCCGCGGTCGTATTCTCGATCGCAACGGGACCACCTGCGTCTTTCAGTTTCTCCGGATCGTTTGTAGTGAGGTCCGGACTGATCTGTTCCCACGTTTTGCCGAAGTCCGGAGACTTAAAAACAACGTTTCCCGCCAGGAACACTGTGGTCTTGTCGTGTTGAGAAAACACAATGGGCGAGTTCCAGTTGAAGCGAAACTTCCGTCCCGCCGCCGGACCACCGCCACTGCTGTGGCCCCACGGATTTACCGACTGCTGCTCACGACTGCGCCAGTCCGTCCAGACGATGTCGCCGCCCTGCGATTCGGAGAGATACAGCTCGGGATTGTCCGGATTATTGATGACATAGAAGCCATCGCCGAAGCTGACCATGCGCCAGTCGTCGTTCATGATGCCCGCAGGCTCGCGCGTGCGGCTCGGCCCGGACCATGAGCCATTGTCCTGCAACCCGCCCATCACATAATAAAAGGGCAGCCGGTTGTCGGCGTGTATCTGATAGAACTGGCCGAGTGGAATGTTGTAAACGGCTTCCCACGTCTCGCCGCCGTCGTAGCTGACGGCGACCCCGCCGTCCTGTCCATGCCACATCCGTTTTGGGTTCTTTGGATCGAGCCACAGCGCGTGGAAATCCACGTGTGTTTTTCCGGTGATTGAACGAAAGGTCTTCCCGCCATCGACGGAAGTGAACAACGTCGAGGCCACCGCAAAGATGTGATTCTCGTTTGTAGGATCGACGCGAACGCGTGTGTAGTAGAAGCCGCGCGAGACGATATCGGTGTTCTTCGAGACATTCTTGAACGTCTCGCCGCGATCGTCAGACCGATAGAGCGTTCCATCCTTGGCTTCGACGATTACGTAAACGACGTTTGGATTACTCGGCGCGACGCGAATGCCGATGCGTCCCATGAGTTTCGGCAAGCCGTTGGTCAGTTTGTTCCAGGTGCGGCCACCGTCGATCGACTTATACACGCCGCCTTTTTCGCTGCCGCTGCGATGAGTCCACGGCTTGCGCTCAAAACTCCACATACCGGCGTACAGGATGTTTGGGTTTGTCGGATCGATCTCGAGATCCGCGACGCCGTGTTGGTTGTCGATGTAGAGTGTCTTCGTCCAGGTCTTGCCGCCGTCGGTCGTCATGAACACGCCACGTTCCTCATTTGGACCAAAAGCGTGTCCGAGTGCGCCGATGTAGACGATGTCCGGGTTCTGCGGATTGATGACAATCGCGGAGATCCGTTCGGTGTCTGTCAGACCCATGTGTTGCCAGGTCTTACCGCCGTCAGTGGATTTGTAAACACCATCGCCGAACGAGACACTGTTGCGCACGTTTGTCTCACCGGTTCCGACCCAAACAACTTCCGGATTACTCGGCGCGAGGGCGATGTCGCCGAGCGAGATCGTTCCTTGCCGCTCGAAGATCGGTTTCCACGTGGTTCCGCCGTTCGTCGTTTTCCAAAGACCGCCTGATGCGCTGGCGACGTAGACGACGTTTGGATCGCCCGGCACGCCCTCGACGTCTGCTATGCGTCCGCCCATAACTGCCGGACCAATGCTGCGGTATTCCAAACGCGAAAAGGCTTCCTCGAGTGGCGACTTTGGCGTGCCGCCGTTCTGCGCAAAGGCAGTTGATGCGAGCAGAAAAATAACGAGCAGAGGCATTCGCAAGCGCATGTAATTCTCCTGAGATCTTTTGGTACAGCAAACAGCAAATAACGGACCGATGTCAATAAGAAATCTCAACCACCAAGACACGAAGACACAAATTCTTCCTCTTGGTGTCTTCGTGACTTTGTGGTTGGGATGCCTTTACTATTCGAGCCATGACTTTTCTGCAAACCGAGCGAACGAAGCTCAAGCGACTGCCGAAGCGCGGTCATTTTGATCGCGAGACTGTTTACGGGATTCTTGACGAGGGATTCATTTGTCATGTCGGTTTCGCGCCTGAGGGACACCCGTTTGTCATTCCCACGGGTTACGCGCGTGTTGACGACAAGCTTTACATTCACGGCTCGCAAGCGAGCCGGATGTTGCGAAGTCTGTCCGGTGGTGTTGATGCGTGTGTGACGGTGACGATTATCGATGGACTGGTGCTGGCGCGCTCGGCATTTCATCACTCGATGAATTACCGATCGGTCGTGATCTTCGGTCGCGCGATGATGGTTGAAGAGCGAGATGAGAAACTTGCGGCGCTGCTGGCGCTTTCCGAGCACATCATTCGCGGACGCTGGGCGGATGTTCGTGAACCAACAGAGCAGGAGTTGAGGGCGACGACAGTGCTTTCTTTACCGCTCATCGAAGCGTCGGCAAAGATTCGCACAGGCCCACCGCTTGATGATGAAGAAGATTATGCGATGCCGGTTTGGGCGGGAGTCATTCCGTTGAAACTCGAAGCCGGTGAGCCCATCAAAGATCCGCGCTTGCCGGAGGGAATCGCAGTTCCACAATACGCGCGAAGTTATAAACGCTAGTTAGACAGGATTACAGGATTTTCAGGATTAACATGTAAATCTTGAAAATCCTGTAATCCTGTCTATTTCTTAAGCGCCTCCACCAGGACGCGACCAGTCACATTACTCGGCGGCGTTATGCGCAGCAGTGCCGATAACGTCGGTGCGATGTCGGCCGGCGTGGCCGCTTCAAGATATCGACCGGGCGTGACACCCGCTCCCATGATGATCGTCGGCACATGTGTGTCGTATGAATAGGCTGAGCCGTGCGTTGCCGTGAGAGTTTCGGCCAGGTACTTGAAAGGTTCGGGTATCAAAACTACATCGCCGCTACGCGCCGGATGAAACCCGTGCAGCACGCGTCGCTCGATCGGATCGGTAATCGACGTAGCGCCGCGTAACAGTTGTACGCGAGTAAGACATCGGGCAATCCCAGGAACAGTGAGCGCCGCTGCGCAGACAACAGACGAAAACTCCTCCACATTCACACCGTCGCGCCTCAGCGCCTCATAGTTGAAATAGAGATTACTGTTGATGAACCACTCGCGCTTTGTCCCGGCTTCTTTCAAAAGGTAATCGGCAGACGGATCAGGCGACTTACCCTGCGGGTTGTAACGTGCACTAATTGCGGCTTCGATCTTTCCCATCGCATCCGCGAATGCTATTCGCCCGCCACCCAGGCCAAGTGTCGCGGCGTGTTCGGGAATTGGAGACACGCCATGATCGGCAGTAAAAGCGACGAGTGTATTTGATAGCCCGATTCGAGTCTCGACAAAGTCGAGTAATTGGGCGATCTGGCGATCGGTTCGCAGCGTCACATCCATCGCTTCCTGGCTGTATGGTCCAAAACGATGGCCCACGTAATCGTTCGCTGAAAAACTAACAGTCAGCACGTCTGTATCGTCATCCTGTCCCAGTTGCTCGTTAACGATTGCCTGTTGGGTGAAAGAGACGAGCAGGTCGTTGGTAAAAGGCGAATAGTCGAGTGCGGCGTAGAAAGCCGGGCCGGGCGTCGTCGCGCCTCCTGTGATCGTGTGAGGAAAAGCGTTGGTGTCTCCGGAAGCGCTGCCGACAGTTTCCCATGAAGGACTATCGGGTCCGGCGCGCCTGACGTATTCATTCGGAGGTAGCAGCCGTTCCCATTTTGCGCCGAAGTATTTGTCTGCTGGTCGTGCGTTGTTGAAAGTAGTCACCCAGTTTGGCAATTGGTTGAAGTAGTAAGTCGAAGACACCATGTTGCCTGACGTAGTACTGAACCAGTAGGCGGCGTTGGCGTGACGACCGGCGGGAAGAATGGCCGAGCGATCCTTAACGGAGATACCAATTACTTTTGAACGATCATTAGTCGCGAGTCGCAGTTCGTCACCGACGGTAGACGTCAGTAGGCGTGAAGGACTCGAGGCAGGCTCAGTTGGACCACCACCCAGCAGTTTCACTGAGTCGTCTGAAACGCTTGTGACCCGTTTCGCGGGGCGCTCCAGCCATTCGTTGCCGACAATTCCGGTTTCAGCAGGATAAGCACCGGTCATCATCGTAGCGTGCCCGGGCGCCGTGTAGGTCGGTACATGGTCGTAGTTGGATTGCGTCCACGATGCGCCATCACGCAACAGCCGTCGCAGGCCATTTGCGGCAAAAAGATCTCCAAAGCGTTCGAGATAATCGTAGCGGAACTGATCGACGACGACGAGCAGCACGAGCCGCGGCCGTTTCTGCACCAACGGCTGGGTTTGTCTTTGAGCGAAGGAAAGCGAAGCAAAAACAAGTGTGACGGCCAGAGAAAGAGCCAGCGGAGTTCGGCGCATGCGGCGCATGGTAACACGGATAACACGGATTCAATCCGGATCTATCCGTGTTATCCGTGGTCTGGCTTTACTCGTAGCGGAGCGCTTCGATCGGATCCAGCGACGCGGCTTTGCGCGCGGGATAGTAACCGAAGAAGATTCCGACCGCTGCGGAGAAGAGAACTGAGCCGACAATGGCCATCATCGAAACCAGTGTGGGCCAACCCAGAAATGCTGGTATCACCAACGACAGAACGACTCCGAGAATGATCCCAATCATTCCACCCGTCAGGCTCAACACGATCGACTCGATCAAAAACTGACTGCGGACTGCCGATGAACGCGCGCCAATCGCCATGCGAATGCCAATCTCGCGAGTACGCTCAGTGACTGACACCAACATGATGTTCATGATGCCGATGCCGCCGACGAGCAATGAAACGCCCGCTATACAGGCCAACAGGATGGTCATCGTTTTACTAGTCTCATTCGCAGCTTCGGCCACGTCGGTCATGTTTCGAACTGTAAAATCGTCGGGCTCACTCGCCGTGAGCTTGTGACGTTGTCGCAGCAAGTCGGTGATCTGCGATTGGGCCGTGTAAGTCGCGTCCTGCGAAATCGCGGACACGTAAGCAATTTGAATGCGGTCTCTTCCGAGTAGCTTTTTCTGTACGGTCGTGTATGGCGCAAAAGCAACATCATCCTGATCGCGGCCCTGCGGATCCTGCCCCTTGCTCGACATTACTCCGACTACTCGAAACGGCAGGTTCACGACGCGCAGGTCCTGGCCGATCGGATCGCTTCCCGGAAACAGGCTGTCCGCGAGCGTTTTTCCAATCACGATGACTCGAGCGGCGGTGCGCACGTCGGCATCAGTAAAAAACGAGCCACTCGCAACCGGCCACTTGCGGATCTCCGGATACTGTTCGCTGACACCCGTGACTGCGGTGTTCCAGTTCATGTTGCCGGCGACGAGTTGGGATCTCGTATTGACGGAAGGAGTGACCATGGAAACGCTCGGCACTTCGCGCTTGATCGCGTCGAGATCGTCAACTGTTAGCGTGTTGGTGCCCGTGTCGCCGGTGCCGCTGCGCACACCGCCGACGTTCTGCGCGCCCGCGCTCACAAAGAGCAGATTCGTGCCGATGGCATCAATCTGAGCTTGAACAGAAGCGGACGCACCCTGGCCGATGCTCACCATCGCGATCACGGCAGAGACGCCGATGATGATGCCGAGCATGGTCAAAGCCGCGCGCATCTTGTTGCGAATAAGTGCGCGAAAGGCGACGCGAATGATCATTAAGAGAGTCATGTTGCTGATCCGTTATCCGTAACCAATCTGTATAATCCGTGGTTATTCTTCCTCATCGTCTTCGTCGTCATCGATAGCGGGGAGGCTCTTCAGTTCTTCCGCTGCATCGCGTCGATGCTCGACTGGATGGTCCGACTTGATCTTACCGTCCTTGAAAACAATTATGCGATCGGCGTATTCGGCGATGTCAGATTCGTGCGTGACCAGCACGAGCGTGATTCCTCGCTCGCGATTCAAACGCTGAAAGATCTCCATCACTTCAACTGAAGTGCGCGAGTCGAGGTTACCGGTCGGCTCGTCCGCAAGAATCAACGCCGGATGATTGACGAGGGAACGCGCCACCGCGACACGCTGTTGTTGTCCACCCGACAACTGGTTCGGATGATTCTGTTCGCGCCCCGCGAGTCCGACCGCCGCCAGTGCTTCCATCGCACGCTCGTGACGCTGCGTTGAGTCAACGCCGAGATAAAGCATCGGCAACTCAACGTTCTCCAGCGCCGATGTGCGTGAAAGCAGGTTGAATCCTTGAAACACAAATCCGATCTTCTGACAGCGAATATCGGCGCGCTCATCCTTCGACATCTGCGAAACGTCTTCGCCGTCGAGAATGTAAGTGCCGCGCGTCGGGCGATCGAGACAGCCGAGTATGTTCATCGTCGTCGATTTACCCGATCCTGAAGCGCCCATGATCGCCACGAATTCACCTTCCGTAATCGTGAGCGAGACGCCGCGCAGTGCGTGAACTTCAACGTCGCCCATCGTGTAGGTTTTGTGAATGTGATCCAACTGGATCACGGGGCGAGCCTCGGGCATTGGCGCCGCTAACGGAACTCTCGGTTGTGGCTCAACTGCAAACGTAGTAGACATCGTTTCTCCTAAACTCTGCCAATAGGTCCTATAGGACTTATAGGACCTATTTGTTTACCGGCGCGGGCCGCCACCGCCGACGCCAGTTCGCGGCGCGTTACCGAATCCTGGTGGTCGCGACTGGTTGTTTGACGAAGTGTTTGAGCCCGATAAGGTTTGGCCCGTGATGACCATATCGCCTTCTCTCAAATCACCATCAACAACTTCAGTCGCCGAGCCGTCGCTAAGCCCCACGGTGATCCTGCGGCGCTCGGGTTTGCCGTTCTGGCCCAACACCCAAACAACGCGGATCTGACCCGGCAGCACTGGCGCTGACGCCGGAGCAAACCGGTTCTCGCCACCATCACCCTGCTGAGCCGCGGCGTTATCGCCTTGCTGGCGCCGGCGTCCCTGACCTTGACCCTGCCCCTGGCCTTGACCACCTGCGCCCGTCCGCTGCCCACTCGCGTCCTGCGGCGTAAAGCGAAGCGCAGAGTTCGGAACCTTCAACACGTTGTTGCGCTCGTCGATCGTGATAACCAGATTGGCCGTCATACCAGGCTTCAATTTCTGATCCGGATTAGCGACGTCGATCACGACGTTATAGGTGACGACGTTCTGCACGTTCACAGGATTCAGACGCATCTCTTCGATCTTGCCTTCAAACTCCTTGCCCGGAAACGCGTCAACTGTAAACTTCACTGACTTCGCCTGCTCCACCAAACCAATATCTGCCTGGTCGATGTTCGCAATCACCTGCATCTGCGTCAGGTCATTTGCAATCGTGAAAAGAGTCGGCGCCGACAAGCTCGCAGCTACTGTCTGTCCAACGTTCACATCGCGCGAAACCACGATGCCGTCGATGGGCGAAGCGATCGTCGTGTGACTCAGATTTACTTGCGCCAAATTCAATGCCGCCTGTGCCTGTTGAACTTGAGCCGTGGCTTGCTGCACCTGCGCTTGAGCTTGCTGCACCTGTGCCTGCGACTGCTCAACTCCTGCTTGCGACTGCGCTATGCCCGCGCTTGACGCCGACTGTTCAGTCAGCTTCGCCTGGTTCAACTGGGCGACGGCCTGGTTGTATCGCGCTTCCGCTGTTTTGTAAGCCGTTTGCGCGACGTCGTAATCTCTTTGCGCAATCACGCCGGCTTTAAGTAACGACTCCTGCTGTTTCAGCAGACTAAGCGCATCGTCTTGTTGCGCTTTCAAAACGGCGACGTTCGCTTCCGCGCCCGATACACCGGCCTGATTGTTCTGCACTGTTGACTTGGCGGCAAGATTTTTAGCCTGCGCATCGGCTACACCCGCGCGAGAATTAGAGACAGCAGCGCGGGCCTGCGCGAGGCTGGCTTGTGCTTGTTGAAGGTTCGCGCGTGCCTGATCCACCTGTGCTTTTGAAGTAGACGGATCGAGCTGAGCGATTACCTGACCTTTCTTAACTACCGAATTGAAGTCAGCATAGAGCGCGGAAATCGTTCCCGAGGCCTGACTGCCGACCTGCACGGTCGTTACCGCCTGGAGTGCTCCAGTCGCGGTGACAGTGTTACGCAGGTTGCCTCGCTCGATGCGGGCGGTCATGTATTGGGGAGTGCTTGAATCAGTACCCCAAAAGTAAAAACCGGCGAAGACAACGGCCGCCATGAAGCCGCCGCCAAGTAATAGTTTCATTTTGCCGGCCAACAACCTCGCCCAAAGTTGATTCAGCCAGCCAAGACTGCGGCCGGTTCCGATTCCTGTGACAATTGGTGGATGTTTAATGGTTTCAGTAGACATCTATGATTTCCTCGTTTTCCCCAGACACACTTTCTAGACACCCAGTGCTCAGAATTCGTTACAACCTTTGTGCCTAATTGCCGATTGCCAATTTCCAAGTGCCAATTTGGCCAATTTGTTTAGGAAAAATCAGCAATTGACAATCGGAAATTGGCAATCTGACAGTCCTGTAACCGTCTCGCACCCACAGGTGTCTATCAACTCGTGAAACTCCCCTGGATCAATTAAGAACACTTAGGAGTAAGAAAGTACAGATGAACAAATTAGGACGGTTTAAGACACTGGCAATAGCTACTCTCTCGGCGATTGCTTTGGCTGCTTCGATTGCGGTTGCGCAGACGGTTACGACCGATCAAAACAACGCGCAGGGCCCGCGCACTGAACGGCGTGGCGATCGAGGTGAACACGGACATGGCTGGGGAGGAATGCGCGACGGTGGATTCTTCAAACAGCTTAATTTGACTGAGGACCAGAAGGCTAAGATCAAGCAGATCCGCGAAAGCTTTGCCCAGCGGAACCAACCCCTGCGCGAACAGCTTCGTTCCAAGCGCCAGGAGTTGCGTCAGGCGAACGAAGGCGGTACGTTCAACGAAGCGCTGGCTACTCAGAAACTGACGGAAATGGCGAGCCTCGAGGCGAAGCTGATGGGCGAGGAGTACAAGCTTCATCAGGAAATGCTTTCCGTTTTGACTGCTGAGCAGAAAGCCCAGCTAGAACAGTCGAGAGCGCAGTTCAAAACGCGACGTGGCGAAATGCGCAAACACGACAACAATCAGTAAGCGTTCCCCCACGGATCCGGCGGATTCGGGTTTTTATGAAGAGTCCGCCATCCGTAAAACCGATGAGGACCGCAACTGGCGAGTGGGCTCGAACAGGTTTTGGACCTGGACCTCGCGCATCAAGCGCAGGCCGGTGATGAGTCTGCCTTCGCGGAGATAGTGAGGCGCTACAGCCCGCGAGTGTTCAGTGTAGCCAGCCGGTTTTTCCGGCAACGAAGTTTGGTTGAAGAAGCGGCGCAGGAAGTTTTTTTGAAAGCATTTACACAGCTTGGGAGCTTTGAAGGGCGCGGCTCCCTGGAAGGTTGGTTGACGCGAATCGCGACCAACACTTGTTTGAATATGGTGAGAGGAGCGAAACGACGACCGGAGTTTTCAGTTTCCGATCTCACCGAAGATGAGTCGAGCTGGCTGGACCAGCACTCGGCACGCGACGCGAATGAGCAACATTCGGTCATAAGTAATCTGGTAGCAACAGACCTGGCGGATCGGCTGCTCTCGGTTTTGCCGCCCGAAGATCAGCAGGCACTGTTGATGATTGACGGTGAAGACGCGTCGATCAAGGAAGTGGCGGAAGCGACTGGATGGTCGGAGTCGAAGGTCAAAGTAAGAGCGTTTCGAGCGCGACGTAAGCTGCGTGAAGCGATGGAGAAGTTGTTTAGTTACAAAGATGGAAGACCGGAGCAGGTGAGTAAATGAAAGACAAGCACATCACTGAGATTCTGGACAATGCGTCGATCGCGAGTCTTACAGAGGTTGAACTCAAGGAGGTTCAAGCCCACGCGCGAGATTGCGTATCGTGTGGCAACGCTTATGAGGCTGCCCGGATCTCGGCCGCAGTTCTCAGAAGTCGCGCACAAGCGACGATCGAGCCTTCGCCATTTTTTCAGACAAGAGTGATGGCGGCGTTACGAGAACAGCAAGCGGTGGAAAGCGTGCCGGTAATGTTGCGGCTCTGGAGGTCATCGAAAGCGCTCGTCTCTTCGTTGGCCGTCACTACCGCAGCGCTCGGCGCGTTGAGCTTTCTGCTTCCGGCGCCTGTGACGTCTGTGATTGATCAAACAGCATCGGTCTATTCGGCTGAGTCAGTGCTCATGGGGCAGGGCAGTGACGACCAGATGACCTACGAGCAGGTGCTGAGCACAATTTACGCCGATGACGATGAGGCTAAGTAGTCATGAACAACGTTGCAAGAAATAAGTGGCAAGTACGCATTGCGGCTGCGATCATCTTCGTGCTGGGATTTACGGCGGGTATCCTCGCGCTGAACGTGTATCGAGGCTTAGCACGTTACGGCGGGGGCAATCGTTTTGAGGATTTATCACAGCGGCTGAATCTCACACCGGACCAAAAGACGAAGGTCCAGGAGATATTCGGCGACACGCGTGAACAGTTGCGAGCGCTGCGCCGGGAGACGGAGCCGAAGATGGATGAAATTCGTCGCCAGGCAGATGGACGTTTGCAAACGGTGTTGACGCCCGAGCAGTGGGAACAGTTTCAGAAGATCCGAGACGAGAGACAGTGGCGCGGGCGCGGTGGCCCACGTGGGCCAGACCGGTAACCGCGGATGACACGGATTAAGGACGGATGAGGGCTTTTAGCACGCGTCCGTCCGAAACATCTGCGAGCGCCTCGTTAACTTCTGTCAATCCGTATGAAATCAGCGTCATCCGCGACCACGCTTCCGGTCTTCCGGAAACGATCTGAGCGCTGCGATAAAAGTGCGAAAACTCAGATCCCCAACAGCCGCGCACGTCCAGATGTTTCTTATTCAGATCGAGATGAGGATTGAATGAAGTCGGACCGTGGTCCGTGTACTGTCCGACAACGACGACGGCGCCGGCGTCGCGAGTAAAGCGCATCGCTTGCACGACAGCTTCCGGCGCGCCTGTGGCTTCGATCGTGACGTCTGCTCCGCGTCCCGCAGTGTTTTCCAAAACCCACTCTAGTCGTTGACTATCATTGTGAGTTTCGATATTGAGCGTAGCTGCGGCACCGGCTTCGATGGCTGCGTCGAGCCGGGTTTGGGGCGCGCCGATGCAAAGAACACGCAACGCGCCACGCATCAGCGCGAGAACGATCGCGTTGATACCCACCGGTCCGGAGCCGAGTACGAGAACCGTGTCGCCGATCTTTATGTCTCCACGTTCGACAGCGTGGAGCGAAGTCGGCAGTGCGCAACCACCGGCCATAAACGTTTCCGGTGCGGCGTCAAGCTTGATGCAGCGAGTGCCGGGCTTGAGATAAACATGAGTGGCCCAACCGCCCGAGAGTCCGTCGTCGAGACCGTAAGTTATTCCGTAAACCTTCCGCTGCGGACATCGCGTTCCGGCTTTAGCGACGAGGCAGTACCAGCAGGCATTGCACGTGCGATGAACGTCGAGAAAAGTGATGCGTTCACCTTCGCTGAACCGCTTGCCTTCAACGTCGAATAATTCGCCGCGTATTTTCTGCAATCGCCCGACAGAAACGTGACCCGGAATCAGCGGATAAGGCACGCCTGCGAGGCGGCCCTGCTGAACGTGAACGTCAGTGCCGCAAACTTCAGAGAGTTCTACTTCGAGAAGCGCCGAGTTAGGCTCCAGCTCAGGCTCCGCAACTTCGCGGACTTCCACGGGCGCGTGGGGTTTGGGGATTACGGCGACGAGCGGCATCCTGCAAAGAATAGCCTATCCGTGTTCATCCGTGCAGATCTGTGGCGAAACTTGAATCCGGCGTCCGATCTCTGTATAAAGCCTCTCGTGCCGCAGAGCCGACATCGAAAAATCAACAAAGCGAGAAAGAGACCGCGGGTAGCGTCTTCGACCGCTAACGCTCAGCCGCAATCTATTGCGCAAAATCGGACCGTCAGAACGGCGGCGATCATATTAATCGTCTTGCTCGCCGCTTCCGCCGTCGCATACGTCATCAAGCGTCGCGGCACGCAGGCCGCTCCCGAAGTCACAACTCCTTCGGGATTGAAGATCCAGGACCTGCGCGTCGGCGATGGCCCAAGCCCGAAGATGGGACAGACGGTGAGTGTCAACTACATCGGCTGGTTGGAAGACGGCACTGAATTCAACAACTCTTACACTACTAAAAAGCCCGCGGAGTTTAAGCTCGGCCAGGTTATCGAAGGCTGGAACGAAGGTTTGCAGACGATGAGAGTGGGTGGTAAGCGCAGGTTGATCATTCCCAGCCGTCTTGCCTACGGTCCACGCGGGCGGCCACCTGCAATCCCACCAAACGCCAACCTGACGTTCGAGATCGAGCTGCTGGGTATCAAATAGTCCCGCGCCGGTTTATTACAGTAGTCTTGCGTTTTAGCTATTCCGTCGCCTTACTAACCTGACTATAGTAGATTAACCCCAGACGGGTTGAACCTGTCTACTCTCTCCTCTTGTTCCATCCCTCAAAATGGAATTCAGCTTTAGGGAGGCGTGCGCACAATGAGCAAGTTAATTCAAAAAGGGACTTATTTAGGATTTCTCTGTTTGCTTATGCTGGTCCTGGCAACAGGAGCTTTCGCACAAGGAAGAGGCCGAGGAGGCGGTGGCGGCGGAAGCCACGGCGGTGGACCCCCTGCCGGCGTTGGTGCAGATCGTGGTCTGGGGAATGCTTCGGGGCGTTCAGGCGGGCGTTCGGACGATGGACTGAGCAATGCATCAATGAGGTCGAACGGTCGCTCCGATGCCGGCCTCGAGCGTGCACGGCGTGCGAGTTCAAACTTGCGTCACGCGGATGACGATCTACGAGATCATCCAGGAGTGCCGGGAGCGCTGCACACCAATGCCAACGATCTGCGCAGCGGTTATCAGGCGGCATTAGCGACCAATCCCGATCTAACGTTTGGCAACTACGTTGCGGCCACGAGGTTGGGGCAGAACCTGCATTCACGTTTTCCAAACGTGACGCGCGATGCGATTCTCAGTGGCCTTGCTTCCGGCAGGAGTTTAGGCCAGACGTTGCAGGATCTCGGTTTGAGCGACCGCGAGTCGAAAGACGCGCGCAAACGCGCGGAGGCGGAGATCAAAGCGGCGCGGAAGAATCACTAAAAGTACATCAGCGGCAGGAGGCAGGTGTTCAAAATCTCATCACACCTGCTCCTGCCGGCTGCCGCTATCCGTTCAACATGCGCGCGGCGATCTCTTTCAAGATTTTCGCGCAAACTGTGCCGGTGATGTGAAGCGGATCCATGCGTGGATTGAACTCGACGATATCAGCGCCGACCACCTGCCCTTTAAGCTTCTGAATCAACTCAATCGCCTGCCGTGTCGATAAGCCGCCTGGCTCACGATGCGACACGCCGGGCGCGAACGCCGGATCCAGCGCATCCACATCAAACGAGATATAAACCGGCGAATCAAACTCGAGTTGCAGATCAGGTGTTAAGTGGCGCATCTCGATCGACTCAACACCAAACCTTCTCACCTGTTCGCGCTGATCTTTTGTAAACGTTCTGATGCCAACCTGGACCAGTCGCTTCACGAGTTTCTGCTCCATGATGCGCGCGAATGGCGATGCGTGAGAGTTACGATTTCCCTGGTAGCTGTCGTAGATGTCCGGGTGCGCGTCGAAGTGGAGCAGACTCAGATTATTAAATTTTCGCGCGAAAGCCCGGACGACGGGATAGGTGATCGAGTGATCGCCACCGAGTGAGATAGGCGCCAGACCATCGGCGATCAGCGTGTAGATCGAATTCTCGATCAGTGCAGACATCTCGCTGCCCGCGACCGGCTCGATATCGCCGGCGTCGAAGAAGGTCGAATCGTCGGAGAGGTCGGTCCCATTCTCGCTCATCAAGTTCCATGCGTCGGAACGCAATGCAGCGCGAATCTGGGGCGGCGCATCGGCCGCACCTTTTGTGAACGACGAATTCTCGTCGTAACGAATTCCGATGAGTGCGAGTTTGGGGCGCTGTTCGTTAGTGGTGGGAGGCATTTTAAATCTCAGTTGTTCACGTTAGCTGGACGCCGTCACCTGTTTTGCAGCATGTCCTCTACGGTCAGTCCTATATCTTTTGCGATTTGCCGCAATAGGATCGGCGAGATGTCGCGAGCGCCGTGAAAAGGAACTGTCGTGCTCCGTCCGTCCGGGTGTCGATATTGTTTGTGTGAGCCGCGCTGCCGAGCTTCGACAAAGCCCAACTTTCCTAAGATAGCCACCACTTCTCGGGGCCTCAGAACTGGGTGCTTGCCCATCTTCAGGCAACCTTCACCGTCTGCACTCCTATAAATTCAGTATCCAACTCCGGCTCGCCATCTTCGAGCAACATCTCGATCACTTCCTGCATATTACGCTGCAGCTCGTCGAGCGTCTCCGCCTGGGTATGGGCACCCGGGAATCCTGATACGTAGCCCACGTATAAACCCGTGTCGGGACATTTCTCTACGATATAAGAGTAAGTCTTCATAGCGTCCTCACCATCACGATACCATCACACAGCGTATGCGTCTAACGCGCTGCGCTTTAGGCGCTGTGCTTTAGGGCGAGGAGAAACGGAATAACGATTCTCAGAACGAGAGTCCGAATAGTCATCAGTGACGAATATCCTAGTGCTCAGTTAAAAGAACTCTGCGAGTATTGACAGCGGAATGGTCGCGAGTTTGTCACAACAAAAAGCGGCAGAACTCTCAGCCTGCCGCAAGTTGTTGATCTACTGGTGCACCCGGCAGGGCTCGAACCTGCGACCTTCTGATTCGAAGTCAGACGCTCTATCCAACTGAGCTACGAGTGCACGACGGGAATGGTAAATGGTTCGCCCCGAATGGTAAAGGGCTTGAACAGGATTTCCGTTCAATCCTGATAATCCTGTAAATCCTGTACTTATTTACCCTGGAAGTTCGTGCGGATGAATCTTACCAGCTCCGTAATTTCTTCCGGTTTTAGTTTGTCTTTGAACGCCGGCATCTGTTCTTCGCCGTTGGTGATCATTTTCGTAAGCTGCGCGTCGGTGTGCTTGATGGCATGTTCCGCCTTCAACGAAGGCACCTTGATCTGTTTGTTGTCTACCTTGACGAGCCCGCCCTCGGCGTTCGGGCCATGGCACGGTTCGCAGTTCTTGGTAAAGTTGGCGCGAGCGGTTGCAAACTGATCCACCGAAGCGGATGGCGCAGGTGCAGCGGCTGTGGGCGTAGACGTATTGGTGGGCGCTGCCGTTTCAGTGCAGGCAATGGTGATCAATGCAATGGCGATGCAGGTTAAAGCAAGCGAGATTAGTTTCATTTAGACAGTTTCTCCGGGAAATATCCACAGATTACACGGATGACACAGATTAATCTGTGAATCTGTGTAATCTGTGGATGAAAAGTCATTTTTTCAACTTTACGACCCACTCGGCGATCTCTCTCATCTGCTCTTCGTTCAGGTTAACCGAGAAGGATCTCATCGGTGGTTGCAGACCGTAAGCCGCAGGGTCTTTTAGTAGCCCAACGATGTCATCGACTGTGCGGCGCGGTTTCGTGGACACATCGAGCAGCGGTGGAAACTTCAATGCTCCCTGTCGTGCCCCTTCACCATGCGGGCCGTGGCAGTTTACGCAAAACTTGACATACAAGCCTGGCGGTTCTCCTGCGCTCTGACCTGCTGTGCCGGTTCCGGCGAGCGTGATCGACGCCGCTTTGAACGGCTCGCGCCGCCATGCTTCTTCCTGAGCGGCCTGTCGCGAAAGCTGTCTCCACGTTCGTTGATCCCGCCGGTCGCTAAGATATGAAGCGGTCGTCATCGTGCCAACCCAAAGAACGCACGCTCCTAAAAGCACGCCGCCGAGCACCCTTGGTCGTTTGAGCCACGGCAACAGCAGCAATATCAGTAGCACGATCCCCGGAAGGACCATACCCACTAACGATCCAAGTCCTCCAGGAATGTACTTCAGACTTTGATAGAGCCAAAGAAATTGCGAGCCTGGACGAGGCAGATAATCCGCCGTCACCTCTGCGACCGATGGTCCTAGTGGCGCAGGATGTTTCAATGACCAAATCGCAAGCGCTACAAAAACCAGACCGCCGGCAATTGCATGGCGCCACACGTTGGACCAACACACGCGCGAACGTGAAAACCACCAAACGACCACACCCAAAATAATCGCCGGAATCAACAGCACATGAAGCGCAAAGAACCTCGAGAGCGTTAGTGTTGAGATATTACTACCGCCGAGCAACCAGAATCGCGCGTTGCGCCCAATGATCGGAAGACCGCCCATCAAACCCTCTGCCACACGCGTACTGAAGAATGCGCGCGCGTCCCAGGGCAGGGAATACCCGGTGCCGCCCGCTGCCATCACCAATCCCAGGCCTACGACCGAAACGATCCAGTAAATCCTTCTGAAGGTATAAGTCTCAGTCAGAAAGAGTTGGATAACGTGCAGGAAGATAAAAAGCGTGAGCCATTGCGATCCGTAGTGATGCAGTGAACGAATCCACGAGCCTGACGACACAACTTTCTCGATGTAGGAAACGGTCGTGTAAGCGTGGTCTACTGAAGGCACGTAATAAAACGCCAGCAACACTCCGGTCATAAACTGCACAAGCAGGAGAACGACGACGATGCCGCCAGTTGTTTTTATCCAGACAAGGTTGCGATCGTCAAAAATCATGCGCGCTCCCCGGAGACGTATTGCACTTGCAGCTTTCCGTCCTGAACGCGCGCCGGTAACGCGTCGAGACCGCGCGTGGCAGGACCGCTAATGCGCGTGCCATCGGCGGCGAAGTAACTCGCGTGGCAAGGACACGCAAACCGGTTCGTGTTTTGCTCCCATGCGACTTCACAACCCTCGTGCGGGCAAATTGCCGATAACACCTGATTATTCTTCGCGGGCAATACAAAAACACTGTGCTCCTCGGTCGTGATAGTCCAACCCGCGATCTGCTCGGCAACGATCTTTCGACTAACGGGGTTTGGACCAGTTAGTTCCGAGACCGGTGCCACATCGAGCCAACTACCGGTGGCGGCTGACAACTTCGGCCGCAGAAACCGAAACGCGGCGCCGCCAATCGAAGCGAATACCCCAGCCAAAACGCCCAATGGCAGTATTCGTAGAAAATTACGACGCGATTTGTCCGGCGCTGTTTGTAAATATGTGTTGTCCATAATTGATGATTTCTATAATAGACGCTAAAGCGCCCCGTTTTCTTCCCCGGTTGCATTCAGCCCGGAGACTCCGGCAGAATAACTTCGAATCTTCCAGGGTCAGTCATCTTATTCGATCAGAGGTTAAACAAATGAGCACTGATAAGGATCCAGGTAGTTCCGCACGTGGTTCTTCTCTTCGTCTCGCACCCACCTGCTCGGAGCTGGAAGTGGAAAAGGCAAAACTCCCCCGGCAGTTCGTCAATTTCACCTTCTATCATGCGCGCCCCGAATGGCGACTGCTCTCAGCCGGCGACAAACAACGCTGCCGCGACGAGTTTGTTAAGACTGTAGACGAATTTCGCCGTTCATTGTTAATTCATTCTTATTCGACTGTGGGACTTCGCACAAACGTTGATTTCATGATCTGGCGGATCGGATACGAGCTCGAACCGATTCAGGAGATGACCGCGCGCCTGAACAAAACGGAGATGGCCAAGTACATCGAACCTTCGCAATCGTTTCTCTCGATGACGAAGCGATCGATGTATATCGACAAAGATAATCCCGAGCACGACGAGGATCGACTGCACATTATTCCCGGCAAATCGCAGTATCTCTTTGTTTACCCGTTTGTGAAAACGCGCGAGTGGTATGCGCGGCCGGCGGAGCAGCGGCAGGAGATGATGGATGAGCACATCCGCATCGGCATGAAGTACCGGTCAGTAAAACTTCACACCACCTATTCCTTCGGACTTGACGATCAGGAGTTTGTAGTCGCTTTTGAGACGGATTACCCTTCGGACTTTCTCGACCTGGTCCAGGAGCTCAGGGAAACAAAAGCCAGTTCTTACACACTTCGCGACACTCCGATGTTTACTTGCCGGCAGCGAACGCTGACTGAGTGTCTCGAGGCTTTAGGTTAATCCACAGATTACACAGATGACACAGATTTTACGGAGTCTGCGTAATCTGTGTGGTTTGTGGATTATTCTGATCTCAACGATCTCTACCTACTCACAAACTCCACCACCCACCGAGTATCTCTGGTACGAAGCGGAGAACATGCGCGGCTTTTCGACGGGCAAGCTCGGCGAGCCGCTGCTTAATCCTTCGTACTTGAATCTCTCACGCGAGAAGGCGCCCGGCTGGGGTATGAATGGGCCGGGAGTTTCAGCCGAATGGACGCAGGGTGGCGAGAGCGAATGGAACTCCGCAGCCGCGAGCGCCGATGAGAACCATGCGACTCTTTATCAAGACCTTGAGATTCCGCGGGGCGGTCAATATACGCTTTGGGTTCGCTATGCCGATTGGGCTCGAAAGAGTGAGAACTTCACTGTCACTATCGCCCAGGACGGCGCGGAGATCTTGCGACACGAGTTTGGCGCGAAAGATGTTATCGATCCGCATGACGAAGTCAGCATGTACTGGAACTGGGCCTTCGCGTGGGACAGTGCAACCGCGACTTTGAAAAAAGGGCCGGCGCGGGTATCGCTGCTGATCGAAAAACCCGCTGAGGCGCGCAGGCACGTCGATTGTTTTTTGCTCACTAACGATTCTGCGTTCAAACCATCCGGCAGACAGAAGCCGGATTTCGCGGCGATGCGTTACCTGCGGACGTGGTCCACTGCACGCAAGCCTCTTGCATCGCTGCTCACAAGCGACCAAGTAATTCGAATGCCTGAACGGCCGAAGGTTGCCGGTCGCGATTTCCTGATGCCTTGGAATATCGCGAAGGAGTTCTGGTCGCTTTACGATAAACCCGCCGCTGAGCGGCCGTTGTATCCGTTCAACGCCGAGCCGGTAGACCAGTTTGTCGCGACGTACAAGGGCGCTCGCGACGTGCCGCTTTTTCAATCGAAGCTGGTTGTACCCGTCGTTTACATCAACGATGTTCCGGAGTATCTGAAGGGAGGCAGCCCTTTCCTGCGCTTCATCCGCGAGACCAAAGTTCCCTTTGCCATACTCATAAACTACGGCAATGCGAAGATGAATGAGGCGGCGTGGCGACTGCTGAATGGTGAATTGAAAGACCAGTTTCTTGGTTGGATATCGGGAGAGAGTGTTGGGTTCGTGTGGGACTCCGCTCCGGCGGAGTTGAAGATCTCGCCGGCGATGTCGCGACGCGAGCTGCTCGAAGCGCATCGTCAATTCTATTCCAACGCCCTCGCGCGCAAGTGGCGCGAGACGTTTCAAACTGAAACTGGGCCGATGTGGGACAAGTTGATTCCCGCGCAGTCAACGTCGAGCACTTCGTTCGCGCACGCGTTAACACAGTGGGGCGTTAACTTGATCGGCATGGAAACAGCCGCGGTGATGCCGATGACGGGTATGCGCATCGCTTTTACGCGCGGCGCCGCGCGACAATTTGGCGGCGCATTTCTTTACTATCACGCACCAAACTTCGGCGACACCGCCACAACCTTTACCAAACAACAAAATTTCGCCGGTCCCGATTACTTTTACCACACGCGTTATGGTCCAACGATGGGGCCTTCGCTCTCGTGGTATCGCAAGAGTTATTACCTGTACTACATGGCCGGAGCTTCGGCGATCTATCTCGAGCAGGGCCACGATCAATTCTTCAACCCCGGCCCGGGCGAGCATCCTTTCCAACTTAATCCGCTCGGCCGCATTACTGATGAGTTTATGCGGTTCGCGGAGAAACATCCCAGCCGCGGCACGCCCTACACGCCAATCGCTTTCCTGCTCGATCCGGCGCACGGCTTCGAGATGACTGATTATCCACAGTGGCCGTTTGAAGTGTCGCAGATCGATCGTGGCGATCGTGCGCTGCGCGAGCTGTTTGGCGTGGCTTACTATCCGGGACTTGTTCTCGAAGGTGAGCCCGCCATTGCCGACCGACAGCCGTTTGTGCCCGGCGTGTTTGGCGACATCTTCGACGTGTTGACTGCGGCTGACGTGCAGGGTTCAAAATCGAAGATCCAAACTCTGCTGCCGTCGTATCGTGCGATTGTGGCCGGTGGGCGGATGGACTGGTCGCCGGAATGGATTCAGCGACTCACCGAGTACGTGCGCAACGGTGGCACGGTGGTGCTGAATGCGGCGCAGATCAAAAAATTGCCTGAGCAGTTTTTAGGAGTGCGACTGATCAACGACACCGGGGAAGCGCACAATGCTCGTTGTCTTGCGGCCGGTGACGAGTCTGAGGATCTAAAGGGTCAGATATTTCGCTACGAAAAGGTGGAACTCAAAGGCGCCACTGCTTTGATTACGACGTTGAGCGGCGAGCCACTCGTGACGGTGAACAAAGTGGGAAAGGGGAGTGTGATTTTTGCAGCAGTGCCGGATCTGCTCGGCGAGGACGAGCGAATCACACCGTTTGCCGCGCACATGCTGGCTCACGTCTTTGCCGATGCTGTGCCGGTGAAGGTCGTAGGCAATGTTGAGTATCTAATCAATCGCACCGCTAACGGTTGGGTTGTGACGTTGCTGAATAACAATGGCGTGTTGAAGCCACAACAGGGAATGGCCCAGGTGGATCGAAGCGCTTACGCTAACGTGACGATCGCCGTGCCGGGTATTCAAAGCGCCACCGAATGGACCAGCGACACTTCACTTACGATGAAGGAAGGAAAACTTACCGTGCAAGTTGCCCCCGGCAGTCTCGCCATCATCGGGATTTTAACCACGGATGAACGCAGATGAACGCAGATTGGATCAGCGTTTATCTGCGTTCATCTGCGGTTAAGGCTTTTTGCCTTTACCCTTGCCACCGCCACCAGCGTTTGACGGAGGACCCTTCGGTGCACGCTCCTGCTTCTGTTGTTTCTCCTGCGCCTGCGGTGGACGTTCGTGTTTCTGTTGCGGCTGCGGTTGCGGCGCTGCAACGCGTTCGCCTTGTGCTTGCTGGCGCGCCGGCCTTGCTGCACGTTCAGCCTGCGCTGCGGCGGGCGCCGGACGTTCTACTCGTTGCTGCTTTCGCTGCTCCTGTTCCACACGTCGCACATCGCGTTGTGCCTGGGCCGGCCTTGGCGCGCTCTCCTGTGCGACACCTTTGCCCTGCCGCTCGTCTCTTACTTTGAACTTCTGACCTTTAGCACGATCAGGAGCTGTCTCGACACGCATCGAGCGAGCCACATTACGCCGGAATGGTGGCGCCGCCGGCGTCGTGCTTGTTACCACCGTCGTGTCGCGAAGCTTTTTGGCGATTCCCGGCGGAATGTCTTTCTTCCCGCGACCCCAGGCTGAATTCACAACGGCATTCCGCAGCGGCGTCAACAGCAGTGGATCCAAAACCGGATTCACTGACGCAAGCATGTTTCGATCAGCCTTCCGCGCCCGACGCCAATCGGTGCCGCGCGTGAAGTCGTCAACACTCACAACCGTCACTGCTCCAGGCACGTTCAAATTTGCGACGCGCTGGTACAGATTGTCACGGCTCAAGTACTGAGGCTGCCACGACTCGTTGTAGTAACGAGGCACGTAAACATCGCCAGGCGCAAGCGGCACCCAACCGATCTCGTTTTGCCCGAATGGAACGAACGCGACCAGAGCCGGCGAGTAGACGGGCGACGTCCTCACATTGTCAGGCACCCAATACCAACGATCTCCGACGAAGGCCCAGCGTCCGTAGTGATACGGCGCATAGCCCCAGGGTTCACTCGAGACCCACGTTGGACCATACGGATAGTCGTTGTACCAGTAACCCGTCTGGTATGGCCCCCATCCGCTATCGACCCGCGGCGACCACGCATAACCGTAACCATCGAGGTTGCGCCAGTCGCCATAGTAGTCAAGATCGTAGAGGCCGGGGATGTACGAGTTGGCATACCGGTAACTGACATTGCGGCGATAAGGTTCGAAATAATATGGATCGCTTAGGTAGGCGTTGTAATCGCGATAACGACCGTCGTAATACTGCGGATACTGGTAGCCGTAATAGTCGTCGATCAGGTAACCCGCATCGCTGCCGTTGAACCGTGAAAGAACAACATCCGCGGCGGTACTGCCGATAAGTGTCAGCAATTCACCCTTGCTGATCTGTCCGCTGCCACCTAAACCAACGACCTGCGCGAGGCCGCTCAACACGGAAACCAGCACCTGGCCGTTGTCGATGCCGACGTTGTAAAGACCCGGCTGTTGAAAATCGACTGCGCCGTATGGCGTCGCTACTTCAAACAGATCGCCTGAGTTCAAGTAACCGACGTCGAAGATCGCCGAGCCATCGCGCAGCGCCAACTGCGTGCGTCGATCGTCAAGTGAAAGCACGTCCAGCGAAGTATTTGGATTGAGTCGCGCGAAGTTGCGGCCGGTGAATGCCAAACTCGCGCGGGACTTATCGCGCGTGTAAATGCGGTCGCCGACGGAGAAAGGTTGATTGTCGGTTGCCGCGATCCACTGGTCGCTGCTGGTATTACCTGCGACACTGTTATCGAGCGCGACGTCACCTTCGACGCGTTGAATACGGGCGGCGTTCGGCAGAGCTTTGGCTGAAGCCGTTTGCTCATGCTTCATCCAAAGGCCCACGCCAACGCCTGCAAGAACGGCGCACACCACCGCGACGATTGTCAGGTGCGGCCACACTTTCAGATTGTTCATAACAGCCCCCTCACGTTGTTTTGCCCGGTAATTTGGCAAGGAGCATGCCGGAAAATCCGTGTTTATCTGTGGCAGGTATTCTTAACCCAAATGGTTACTCGATTGAATCAAATCGTCTCGTAACCCTACATTGTGACCCACGTTTATGGGCCATTTCCGCATGGAATACAGGTTGCCAAACAGGTTAGCGTCGATTTCTCTCCCGCGCCGGTCAGTACTGAAAGGAACTTGAAAGAACGTGAAATATTTAAAACAAATCGGATTATCTTTAGCGGTATCAGCCGCGCTGTTGGGCGCGAGCGACCTTGCGAATGCGCAAGGGCGACGTGGCCGCGGTGAGGAGCGGAAGCAGGAAAACCAAACCCAGCGCGACCAGCGCCAGCAAGAGCGGCAACAAGCGCAACAAAATCGTCAACAAGAGCAGCAACAGCGTTGGGAACAACGCCGGCAGGAGCAGCAAAGCAGCCGGCAGGAGCAGCAAAGCAATAGCCAGGAACGGCAGCAGCGTTGGGAACAACAGCGCCAGCAGCAACAACGCGACAGCCAGGAACGACAGCAGCGTTGGGAGCAACAGCGCCAACAGCAACAGCGCGACAGCCAGGAACGACAGCAGCGCTGGGAGCAACAGCGCCAACAGCAACAGCGCAACGATCAGCAGCGCCAGGATCAGATTCGCCAGTCGCAGGAACGCGAACAACGTTGGCAGCGGCAGCGCGAAGACCAAACTCGGCAGTCGCAGGAACGTGAGCAACAGTGGCAACGCCAGCGCCAGCAGCAGCAGAACAATCGCGACTGGGATCGCAATCGCAATGACCGCAACGATCGCGACTGGGACCGCAATCGCAACGATCGCAACGACCGCGACAACAACTCGCGCCAGCGTAACTGGCAGCAGGAACAACAGCAGCGTGCGGAACGTTATCGCCAGGATTGGCAACGACGGCAGAGCTACCTATACCAGCGACAACGCGTGCTCGAGCAGCAGCGACGTCTGAACCAGTTGCGCTACCAGCAACGGTATCTCGAACAGCTGCGCCGCGATCAGTCGCGGCTACAGCAGTGGCGCTACAACGATTACGGGCCGTACAACTATCGCTATCGCCGCGGCGGCAGCTATTACGAAACCAACCGCTACGGCGCGGAGATGTTGCAGCGAGCGATCAATGATGGTTATGAAGAGGGCTTCTACGCCGGGCAAGCCGACCGCCAGGATGGCTACGGCTTCAGTCCTGAAGAGGCCTATGGCTACCAGGACGCGAGCTACGGCTACGATGCTTACTACGTCGATCTGGGTGATTATCAGTATTACTTCCGTGAAGGATTCAGGCGTGGCTATGAGGATGGTTACTACAGCCGTTCACAATACGGCCGGTATTCGAATGGAAACTACAGTATCCTCGGCACGATCCTCGAGCAGATCCTCGGGTTGCAGTTACTGAACTAAATCAGAATAGGTCCTATAGGTCGTATACGTCCTATAGGACCTATAACTTCAACGCGAATCCTTTACGCCGGATAGTCTTCACGCGACTCGTGTCGATCCCTTTGCTCGTTCCACGCTCAACAAACTCCGTCATAATGCGGTCGATGCAGTCGATGTTCTCTAGTCCACCGAGCCCGTGCGCGCCGTGTGGCACGACGATGTGAAGACTATTGCTCAGAGTCTTTGCCGCCGCGTCGCCGTTTGACGGCGGCGTCACCGGATCCCATTCTCCAGTCAGGATCAAAACAGGTACATCCGCACGCACCGGCTCGGCGTAATCAGGTCTAATTTCTGCGCGCGGCCAGAGCGCGCAGGCTTCGCGTTGCTGGCGCAGCCGGTAATCGCCGAGGAACGTGTTTGCCGCCATGCGTTCGCCTTCACCGGGCTTGATCCACGGCAGATCTTCGGCACACGTAACCGAGAGATACATGCCATTGCTGCCGGTGCCTACGAGAATCATGCGATATTCGATGGCGGCTCGGGCTATCGGAACAAAATTCCCCTGCGCAGCAAGATGGATAAACAATGGAACGCGACTGGCAGGGACAGGACTATACAACATGTAACGAATCGCTTCCGCAGCCAGGTCGCGAGAGAGTTTTACCTTGACGCGATCGTTCGAATTGGGTTTCTGCACCTCGACTTCAACTGGTCCCTTGATGAGTTGGTCCAAGACTGACTTGGCTTCGTCCTTCAGGTTCGGAAAGGCTTTGTTGCACGCTTCATCTGCCGCACACTCGGCGATCACACCCTGAAGCGCTCGTTCATTTCCAGGGGGAAAATCGCTGGGCATGTAAGAGTTCGCGGGAGAGACGCCTTGAAGCGTCGCGGTGCGCACGCGCCTGGGGTATCGCTTGAGATAAGTCAGTGCTGCGCGTGTTCCGTACGAGCCGCCGAAGAGATTGAGTTGTTCGTAGCCGAGCGCCGTCCTGACTTCGTCCATGTCGTCGGCGGCGATGTCAGTCGTGTAGAGCGTCAGATCCGCCTGGGCTTCGAGCTGTGGGCGGCACTTGCGCACGTCTTCGAGCGGAAAGAAGTAGCCGAGATAGCTTTGGAGATCGGCGGGGTTGTAGAACTCGCAGTCCAATGGGTGCGATTTGCCTGTTCCGCGCTGGTCCACAAACAGCAGATCGCGATGCTCGCGGATCTTCGCGAAACCTCGTGCGATGCCAAGAGCGTCTTCGGTCGCGGCTGAGCCAGGTCCACCCGCAAAGTAAACCAGCGGGTCGGGCTCACGCTTGTCGCTGGTTGCAGGCAGGATGAGGATGTTCAGGCTGATCATCCGGCCCTTCTTAGTCGCGCGGTTCTCGTAGACTTCCAGCGTGCCGCACTTTGCTTTTCCGATGCCCTGGACCTCGCAATCGTTGAGAGTGATCGTCTTCGCGGGACTTTGACGCACCGCGCTCGAGGTTTGCAGTGAAAGTGCGAGTACAAGAATAGCGATCCATGTTTTAGTCATCGTATTTTCCTGCCTAACTTAGGACAGGATTACAGGATTTACAAGATATGGAAATCAATTTGGTTGAGGTTTAGCAGACTGACCGAGCGTTGACCGCGCTCCGATTGGACCATCCGGAACGTGAGATCGTCGTAAACAACTCACCTGTAACAACTTCAACGCCGCGCTGTAATTCGAGCCAACGACGGCATGTCGCTTGCTCAACACGTCAACAGGTGCACTCACAAGAACCCCACGCACCGGCCCCCCCCAAGCTCTCCCGAGCAAATAGATTTGGAGAGAATCGGTTATGAAGAAAAATGAGTTCTCTGAGTTCACTTCCAACCTGCTTATCGCCGGATCGGTATCACTCGCCTTTACACCGTTGCTGCTTGGCGATCGTCTGGTCCTTATTGTTTCGGGATTGTTGACGGATGGTGGAGTAATGCTTCACCAGTTCAGTGATTACGTGAGCTGGTTGGTCTCATAATCAATCCAAGCCACGGAATTCTTCAGCCAGCCCGGCCAAACCAAAGTCAGTGTGCTGGGTCTCCGAGAGTCGAACTTTTCTGTCGCGGCGTCGTCGAACACGGTCCACAGATTACACAGATTTCAGATGATTTGTCTGTGTAATCTGTGTAATCTGCGGATGGTTCTTTACTTCGTTATGACGTTGCCCTCAGCGTCATACATCGTCACGTCTCCAAACGGCGTGACCTGGTCTTTCACCTTGTCCCAGTCGCCGACGATTACTACGGCCGCGTGATAGGTATCGAAGTATTTCGCCGCTGCTCTTTGGATGTCGGCGGCCGTCAGCGCTTCAATCTTCGGACGAAAGTCGTTGATAAAACTCTTGTCCAGATCGAGTGTGTAAATCGTGTTGATGCGACCGGCCAAACCGAATTGACTGGCAAGCTCAACAGAGAAGTTACCAGTGCTGTACTCCTTCGCCGCGTTCAGCTCTTCATCGGTCACGGGAAGCACGCGCATGCGATCGAGCTCGTAAAAGATCTCGAGCAGGGTCGGCCCGGTGACTTCGTTACGTACGAAGGCGCCCGCCAAAAACGATCCGGTCTTCGCGAGCGTGTTTGCCGAGCTGAAAGGCGAGTAGGTGTAGCCCTTCGCCTCACGAATGTTCCGTGTTAGTCGCGAATAGAACGAACCGCCGTAGATCGTGTTGGCGGTGCGAATCGCAAAGTAGTCTTTATCTTTGCGCGGAATGCTGACGTTGCCGATGTAGATTGCCGACTGAATGGAACCAGGGCGATTCACGAAATAGATCTGGCGCTTATCCCTGGTGGGAACCGGCGGATTCTCATCGGGCGGGGCCGTACCGGTCTTCCAATTGCCAAAAGTCTTTTCGATTTCCGCAAACGTTTTGTCAACGTCGATGTCGCCGACGACGATCAGGTGAGCAGCATTCGGAATGTAGTACTTCGTAACGAAAGCTCTTAGATCGTTGCGTGTTAATGCGTTGATCGACTTCTCATCGGGCACGACAAAACTGTAAGGGTGATTTCCGAAGACCGCCTTTTGGAACCGCTCGTTGGCGAGAAAACCCGGATCGGCACGGCCCGCGCGAATCTGCTGGATCGTGTTTTCCTGGGCCAGCTTAACTTCAGTTTCCGGAAACGACGGGTGCTGGGCCACGTCGCTCATCAAATCAAACAGTCGTGATGAAAACTCTGAGAGGGCAGAAGCGCTCATCGTTGTCGAATCAACATCGCTGTTTAGCGAAAGATTCCCGCCGATCGATCGGAGTTCTTCTTTGATCTGTTTGCTGGTGCGTGTGTCTGTGCCTTCGTTGGCGACAGAAGCGGCAATCTGCGCGATGCCGGGATGAGCGGTCCGGTCGCTGGCAGTCGTCGCCGATCGCAAGGTGAGTATTGAAGTCACCTTGGGAACGTTTGGTAGCGGAGCCAGCACGACAGTCAGACCGTTCGGAAGTTTCTTTTCCGTAATCTTCGGCAGATTCAAAGGTCGCGCCGTGCCGGGAGGCGGAGGAGTTTTCTGTTGCGCGAGCGCGGTAGTCGCTAACAAAATAATCGCGAGTAGGCTTTTCATACTGGTCCTTTCAGTCTGTGCAATCTGTGAATCTGTGGATTACTGGCCCGTCTTTGGTTGCGGCTGTGCTTCGGGAACACGATCGATCACGGTGCGATTAGTTGCGACCAGATATTTCGCAGCCGCGGCTTTGACCTGCGCAGCGGTGACGTTCTCGAACGGCGTCAGCAACGAATTGATCTGCTGCGGGTCGTCGCGGAAGAGCGCGAGTGCCGACAACAGGTGCGTCTTGCCAAAGCTCGATTCGACCTGGCTGTAGAAGTTTGAGCGATAACGCACCTTCGCATCCGCGAGTTCTTTGTCCGTTATGCCCTTCGAAGCGATGTCCGCAATGACCGCATCCATTTCGCGCAGTATCTCGTCGGCGGTGTGGCCGGGTTTGTAAGTTGTGCGCGTGGTCATGATCATTGGCCCGGTATAGTCAAACTCGTTTCCGAAGTAGTTGAGTCCGCCGGAGAGATCGAGTGTCAGCTCTTTTTCTTTTACGAGACGCTGGTACCAGCGCGAGCTGTCGTCGCCCTGAAGAATTTGGACCAGCAGAGCCATCGCGGGAAAATCGGGTGAGTTCTGTGGCGGCAGATGATAGCCGGTCGCGAGTGCCGGCAGCTTCGCGAGCTTGTCAGTCTGCGAAACGCGTTTCTCTTTCGTTTGCGGTGGCTCAGTCAGGTCGGCGCGCGGTGGCGTCGGTTGCGCTGGAATACCAGCGAAGTGTTTCTCGACCATCTTCTTTACGTCATTGACGTCAACATCGCCGACGACAGTCAGCACAGCATTGTTCGGTGCGTAGTAAGTTTTGAAAAAACTGCGAACGTCTTCGATGGTCGCCGCATTGATTTCCGACAACTCGCCATAGCCGTTGTGCGCGTTGTTCCAGTTCGTGAATGCGTTTTGCCAGAGACTGATCCACTCAAAGAACTGGTATGGTTGGTTCAGCACGTTTACTCGAACCTCTTCACTCACGACGTTCTGCTGGTTCTTGAGGTTCTCTTCGCTGATGTCGAGCGAGCGCATACGATCGGATTCGAGCCATAGTCCGAGTTCGACACGATTGCTCGGCATCGTCTCGAAGTAGTTCGTGTAATCAAAATCCGTGTGACCATTCAGACTTCCGCCGTTGGCTTCGACGAATTTCGCGTGCTCGAATTTCTTCACGTTGGCCGAACCCTGGAACATCATGTGTTCGAACAGGTGCGCGAACCCGGTACGGCCCTTCGGCTCGAGCCGGAAGCCGACGTTGTAATAGACGCCGACCGTGACCACGGGTGCGATGTGATCTTCAGAGATCACGACCTTCAGGCCGTTCGGAAGTTTGTAGTAGACGACAGGAATATTGAGCGGTTTAGCGTGGGCGTAGGAGACATTGGCTATCAGCATGAGTAGCGATAGGCATGTCACGAGTAAACGTCGCATCGTTTTGGAGTCCTCACTTTTGCAATTCAAAACAAAGAGATCAGGATTTGATGAAGAGATCAACCCCTGTCTCGGTTGAGAGAAAGAGACCGAAATCAACTTACCCCGAAAAATCAGATTGAGCTACGCAGAATTGGATGAAAGGTCGTTCTCACCCGCAGTGTGCGTATTACGCGACGACTTATGAGAAAGTTTCTCCGGTCTTTGCGCCTTTGCGTGAAAACTTCCTACAATGTCGCTCTTATGTTATGGCACAAAAGTATCGGAGTTCTCCTTGTTTCACTGCTGTTGATATCGGCGACTGCGAAGACTCAGAAGATGCATCGTATTGCGACAGGCGTCTGGGGCGGCGAGCACATCCATATGGAGGTCGGAGCGAAATCGGCCACGATTGAATACGACTGCGCCAACGGCGTGATTAACGGGCCGTTAGTTGTGAACAGCAACGGTGAGTTCAACCTCCGCGGCACTCACACGATGGAACGCGGCGGACCGATTAGACCGAACGCTGAACCCAAAGCACGCCCAGCGACGTACACCGGCTCGATCAAAGGCAACACGATGACACTGACGGTCAAGCTCGACGGCTCAGACGACGAGACGTTCACATTGGAGAAAGGGAAACCAGGCGAGCTGGTTAAGTGTAAATAGTTTAAGTGCATGGGAGTAGCAAGAAAGTTTTTGATAAAGGGCGAAGTTCAGGGAGTGGGGTACCGGTTCTTTGCGCAACGAGCAGCCGCGAGACATCAAGTCGTGGGCTACGTGCGCAACTGTCCTGACGGAACGGTCGAAGCATTCGCCGAGGGACCGGCCGGCAGCGTTGAGGCTTTCAAACACGACCTTGTCACAGGGCCGCAGTGGGCGATTGTAGACCAGGTAGAAGAAATAGTGCTCGAGCCGACGGGGAGTTATTCAGCATTTCGAATTGAGAGATGAGCCAACGATGGACCACTTGAAATCTCTAATCCGCGAAGTGCCGGACTTTCCCAAGCCCGGCATCAATTTTTATGACATCACAACTCTGTTGAAGCATCCTGAGGGTTTGCGTAACACGGTCGATGCCCTCGCCTCACAGTTTGAAGGTGAGAGAGTTGATTCGGTAATCGGAGTCGAGGCGCGTGGCTTCATCTTCGCGCCGGCGCTCGCGTATCACCTCGGCGCGGGGTTTGTGCCGGTGCGAAAACCGCGCAAGCTGCCGGCCGAGTGTGCGTCCATCTCTTACGATCTCGAGTATGGTCAGGACACGCTGGAGATCCATCGCGATGCAATTGGCGATGGTCATCGCGTGATCATTGCCGACGATCTCCTCGCCACCGGCGGCACTGCCCGCGCAGTTGTCGATCTCGTGGAGCAGTTGGGTGGAGTAGTCGTTGGTCTCGTGTTCGTCGTTGAGCTCGAATTCCTTCCCGGGCGCGAGAAGCTAACGGGGTATGATGTGCGCTCATTAATTAAATACCAGTCTTGAGCGCGCCTTACGTTCTTCAGTCACTTTCAACTCACTTGTTCGTAGCTCAGTAGCTCTACCTCAAAAGTAGGAATCGTACTTGGATCGGGGTCAGTACAGGGAGCGGTAGCGACCTGGTCAGTGATCAGCATGCGATAATTTCCTAACGATTCTTGAGTTCCATGGTTGACCAGGTCGCTACCGCTCCCCGTACTGACCCGATCCAAGAATGATTTCGGACTCTGGAGGTAAAGCCTAGCTCAGTTGTAGAGAATGGTGCTCCTGTTTGAGTACCAATGAAGAATACTGCGCCAAAAGATACAGGCTTGGCGGCACGTGCCGAGACGCTATTTATTCTGGTTGTGTGGTTGTTGTTTCTGACATTGGCGCTGAGAGCGCTCGGACCGGATAGTGCTCACACCACCTTCAATTCTGACAGCGCCATTCCGATATTGATGGCGAATGACGAGCGACCGATAACTGTATTCGACACGTATTACTACGCGGCCGATCGCTGGGGAGGTTGGCCGCTCCTGGTCGCTAAGGTGTTGCATCGTGATACCGGTCTACAGTGGACTGATCAAAGACTCCATTACGCGAGAACGACGTGGCTGTTCTTCGGGTTATTGGTTTTGGCCGGTTTGAATGCGCGCGCAGTACCAGCCGTAATCGTAAGCGGGCTCATGGCGCTCTGTCTCGAGCCGGCATTAAGGAGACGACTCTTTGATCTAAGCCAACTGTATGCGTGGCAATTGACCGCATTGTTCCTCGCGTGGTTTTGTCTGCGGCGCCTCTTTGCGCAGCGGCAAGCGGTGGCAATCATCTTCTGGAGCTCGACTTTTTACTGCTGTGCTTTCTTTGCAATCTGGAGCTCAGTCGCAAGTGCCCCAATGTTATCTGTGCTCGTGATTTTGGAAGCGCTACGTTCGCGCTTTTCATTCAAACGAAGGATTGGTCTGGCGATAGTGTTGCTGTTAGCGGCCGCGGCTTCCGAGCTTCTGATGAAGATAAATTACCACCGCTATAGCTTGAAGCACTTCGGCTATGATTTTAAGACGCCAATGGCGTTCGATCGCGGACACCTGTTTGAGAACCTGCTTAGAAACTGGGACAACTTACTTAAATTCTCATTCTTTCCTGTGATGGCTATCGCTCTCTGTTTTGTCATCGGACTAGCGGTGTTGATTCTCTACGCGTTAATAGCGAGGAAAGCAGCGCTACTGACTCGCGCTATCTCCTTTCTCGAAGACGAAACAACCACCATGATCGTCGCGTTGACGGCAATGGCTGCGATGAACTTTCTGATCATGGTTTCCGTGAACCACGTGCGGCTGAGCCTTAATGACGATCGATTTCAAACTCCGGCATACATTTTTGGTGTGATCAGCGGGTTGCTGACCATCTACCTGGCGATACGTGTGTTTGCCAATCGCCTCGCTGCCACTCGATACGTCGTACCGTTGGTCCTTGCCGGTGCGTTTGTATTCCTCGGCGTCGAATTTCCGCGGCGGCAATTAAGTGAGAATTACAAAAGGGATCGGCAAATCGCTCTCGCTCTTTCTCAGAAGGCGCCGTCAGGGTCAATGTTAATGGGAAGATATTGGGAAACTTACATCTACGCGGGGTTACAGCCGGCAAACACTATGACCCCGCTTCCATTGGAAGGACTGCAAAACCGGATTCCGTGGACAGTCGAGAAGTTGCATGTCTCACAACAGGTGGTGCTTGAATACCAACACGGCGGATTCACGGCAACTGAGTCCTTGCCACCAAATGAATTGTGGCAATACGGCAATCTGTTGCGGTTACAAGAAGCGCACTTCTACGAGAACGGCGAATACGCATTCGCGTTATACTTCAAGGACCGCAGAAATTAACTCCAATTCAGATGCTGCAAGACGCGAAGATTCGCGAGTGGTGCGCCTCAGTGTGGCAAGCGTACAGTGAAAGCCATCAGAAGGTTCGGGATCTACTTTCGAAATTCTTAATTGAGACGGAGAGAAAATGATGCCGGCTTGGCTCAAGCCATTGATTAACTCTTCCGCGAACTTTACCAATCCTGCTTTACGATTTACGATTCCTTCACTGTGCTCTCGTAGCTCAGCTGCATAGAGCGTCCGCCTCCTAAGCGGAAGGTCGCGCGTTGGAATCGCGCCGGGAGCACCACTATCAAATAACTTACAAGGTCGGTACGGGAAGTACCGAAGCGGCGCGTGGCTCAAGTGTGCTTGGAAGTTGGATCCGTATTTGGGCGGGCGGACTTCTGCGCGTATGCTTGATTGCCTCCGCGTCGCGCGATGTGCTACAAAACAGGTCTATGAACGCGCAACTTGAAAGTAGTGAAGCAGCCATCCTCAGTCGAGTGATCCAGCCGGATTCCGGCGATTGGTCTCCAGCGGCCGCTGAAGCAATACTACGAATAGGCTTTAACGAAACCGACCGAGAGCGCATGACTGACTTGCTCGAAAAGGCGAAGGCAGGAGAGCTCACGAACGAAGAGTCAGAAGCTCTGGAGCACTATCGGCATATCGGCAAGTTGCTCGAATTAATGAAATCGCGGGCTCGGCGTTCGCTGCAAACTTCTCCCGCGTGAGATGGCGCGTCTAAGCCGCACGCTCGAACTCGAAGTTCGTCACCGCGCAGCCGGGCGCTGCGAATACTGTCTCTTCCCAGAATCCGCAAGCGAGCTCCCTTTTCATATCGACCACATCATCGCGCAGAAGCACGGCGGCCAGAGCGAGTCTGAGAATCTAGCGTGGGCATGTTTTTCCTGCAACCTTCGCAAGGGACCGAACATCGCCGGTCTTGATCCACAGACAGGCGAGTTAACGCCGCTCTTCAATCCGCGCGCTGACGGATGGGCCGACCATTTTGCCTGGGATGGCCTCTTGCTGCGGGGTAAGACCGCAATCGGTCGTGCGACAGTGGCGGTTCTCGACATCAATCATGTGGACTCGGTGACTGTTCGTGAAGCGTTGCGGGAAGAAGAATCCTAATGGGGCTCAACGGTGTGTCGGGGGCACCATTTTTGAGTGCTGAACCAATGCACGACAGCACAGAAATTCTCGCCGATGATTAATATACTTCGCGGTGGCAACGATTGTTGACGCGGCCCGTACCAATCCATAGAATTTGCTAATTCGATAAAGCAATTAACCACCGAGCCCAGGGCCGTGACCTAAGCCGAGTAGATTCCCCATCCGTTTCCCCGACAAGCGGAACATAGTAGGGCCATGTCTGGTTCCGAGAAGTTAATCGAGAGTCAGCGAGCCAAAGCGCCGTTTCGCGAAAGTGAAGAGCATTATCGTGCGGTGGCCGAAGCCGCCACCGATGCGATCATTACGATCGATTCAAACAGCACGATACTTATCGTCAATCCCGCCGCGGAAAGGATCTTCGGTTACTCCACCGCAGAGATGATCGGCCAGCCGCTCACCATGCTGATGCCGGAGTATCTGCGCCATCTGCACAAGGCCGGAATCACGCGCTACGTGGAAACTGGCCGCAAGCATATCGGCTGGGCGGCCGTTCAATTACCGGGCTTGCATAAGAGCAGCGCTGAGATTCCACTGGAAATCTCATTTGCAGAATTCACCAATGATGGGCGGCGCTTCTTCATCGGAATCGCGCGCGACATCAGTGAACGCAAGCGTCTGCAAGACAGGCAGGCAAGGTTAGCGCGCCATGCCGTCTTGCACGCCGAAGTTAGTGCGGCAGTTAGCGAGAGCGAGAAGTCTACGCGCGAAATGCTACAGATTTGCGCGGCGGCTGTGGTCCAGCACCTCGATGCGGCGTTCGCGCGCATCTGGTTGCTCAATGACGAAAACAAGGTGCTTGAACTTCAGGCAAGCGCGGGACTCTACACTCATCTCAATGGCGCACATGCCCGCATTCCCGTAGGTAGTTTCAAAATCGGGTTCATAGCCGCTGTACAAAAACCCCATTTAACCAACAACGTGCAGACGGACGAGCGCGTCAGCGACAAGGAATGGGCACAGCGGGAGGGGATGATCTCGTTTGCCGGATATCCGCTCCTGGTTGAAGGCAGAACGGTGGGCGTCATCGCGATGTTTGCGCGACAGTCTTTAGAACAGGACATCATCGAAGCTTTCGAATCGGTGGCGCCCATCATCGCCCAGGGCGTCGAGCGTAAACGCACACAGGACACTCTGCGAGAGACGCGGCGGCTGATTCAGGCAATCTTCGATAACTCCTCAGCCGTAATTCATGTCAAAGATCTGGACGGACACTTTCTACTCGTTAATCGAAAGTTCGAGGAAGTGGTAGGACTGCGGTCGCAAGAGATCCTTGGAAAGACCTCTTTCGATCTGTTTCCTCTGAATGCTGTCGCTTACGATGCCGGCGATCGTCAGGTGATTGAAACAGGCAGTGCTTCGGAAACCGAGGAGATATTAGCGACAGCTCGCGGTGATCGCGTCTTTCTTACCACGAAGAGCTTACTCTCCGACGAAAGTGGTAAGCCTTACGCTTTGTTTGGAATTTCAGCAGAAATAACTGAACGCAAAAAAGCGGAAGCCGACTTGCGCGAGATGCAGGCGGAGCTGGCCCACTTGAATCGAGTAATGACTGTAGGCGAACTAGCTGCTTCGATTGCCCATGAGATCAACCAACCGCTGGCGGCGATCGTGTGGAATGCGAATGCTGCGCTCCGTTGGCTGGCGCTCGATCCGCCAAATCTCCTTAGGGCGCGCGACTCGGCAGAACTGATTATTCGCGACGGCGACCGGGCCAATCAGGTGATTGCGCGCATTCGAGCACTGCTCAAGAAAACACCTCCGTCAAAGACCCTGCTCGATGTAAACGAGTTCGTCAATGAAGTCGTGGCCCTGGCTCAGAGCGAGATTGTTCAGCACAGTATCCGCTTGCGCGTCGTACTGGCAAACGATCTCCCAAAAGTACCCGGTGACCGCATTCAGTTGCAGCAGGTGATGTTGAATCTGATCGTTAATGCGGTCGAGGCAATGCTCGGCATCGAGGATCGAGAGCCGGCATTGCTGATCACGTCCGGAAGTTTCAACGACAACGGTGTGCGGATCGCCGTGAGTGATAACGGACGCGGAATCGATCCCCAAACGGCCCAACATGTTTTCGATGCTTTTTCCACCACCAAGCCTGAAGGGATGGGGATGGGCCTGGCGATCAGCCGCTCAATTATTGACGCGCACGGCGGCCGTCTTTGGACCGAAGCAAATGACGAGTACGGCGCAACTTTTCAATTCACGTTACCCATCGCTGCGGGCGATCTATGACGGCGACGAAAGCAACAATCTTCATTGTCGATGACGATCCCTCGATACGTCTCGCGCTCGAGAATCTTGTCAGCTCGATCGGCCAGCAGGCAGAAACCTACGCTGCGGCGCAGGACTTTCTTCGCGACTGCCCTCGCAATCCGGCCGGCTGTTTGGTTTTGGACGTGCAGATGCCTGGACTTTCAGGACTGGATCTGCAAAGTGAGCTGAGCCACGCCGGCATTCATCTTCCGATCATCTTCATCACCGGCCATGGCGATATTCCAACCACGGTGCGCGCGATGAAAGCAGGCGCGGTAGAGTTTCTGACCAAGCCGGTTAGTGATTCGGAACTTCTGGCCGCGATTAACCAGGCACTCGAACGCGATCGTCTGGCCCGTGCGGATCGTGCCGGCGTAGCAGAACTTCGCGAGCGTTATGATCAACTTACGCCCAAGGAACGCGAGGTGATGGGCCTGGTCGTGCAGGGACTGCTCAACAAACAGATCGCGCTCAAGCTCAATAACAGCGAAATCACCATCAAGCAGCACCGCGGAAAGGTCATGCAGAAGATGCGAGCCGAGTCGCTTGTGGATCTCGTGCACATGGCCGAACGTCTCAGTGCTATTTAGATCTTCATCCCCGCCAAGTTCTCCCAAAGGATCTCCATTGTTGTTTGTGCCTTTTGTGCTTCTTTGTGGCTCATACCAAGGTCTGATAGAAATGGGCGGCATCGAAGTGTAACCTCACGCCAACCTGAAAACAGTTCATCGAGAATGCAAGAGGAAAGGGATTGTATTTGAAACATAAGCCTCTGATCGCGGTTGTGGATGACGACCAATCGGTTCGCGACGCGCTTGAGAATCTGATCAGCTCTGTTGGATTCGAAGTCAAATTGTTTGCTTCGGCTGAGGACTTTCTTGATTCAGATACGCCATTGCAAACGGACTGCGCGGTGTTGGACTTGCGCCTGCCGGGGATCACCGGCCTCGAACTGCAGCGGAGGTTGGCGGCTGATGGACAAAGCATTCCCGTAATCATCATCACGGCACAAGGTGACGACAAAGCTCGGGCCGAGGCCGTTGCAGCCGGTGCAATTGCTTTTCTTAGTAAACCCGTAAAGGAAGAAGTACTGCTGGTCGCTCTAGAGTCGGCTCTAAAGCGGAACGCGGGTGAACAAGTACTAACCTAAATTTATCAGGTGTCCAACACCAGAAAGAGAGGGTCAAGATGAGTACGATCACAACGAAAGATGGAACGCAGATTTACTACAAGGATTGGGGCACTGGCCCGGCCGTTACGTTCTCGCATGGGTGGCCGTTGAATGCTGATATGTGGGACGGGCAAATGCTCTTCCTCGAACAGAACGGCTTTCGCGTGATCGCGCACGACCGACGTGGCCACGGCCGATCCAGTCAAGCGTCATCCGGCAATGACATGAACGGGTATGCCGACGATCTTGCGGCAGTGATCGAAGCCCTCGATCTCAAGCAAGTCACGCTGGTGGGCCACTCCACCGGAGGCGGAGAAGTCGCGCGATACATCGGCCGCCACGGAACTAGCCGAGTCGCCAAGGCCGTCCTGATTGCCGCCGTACCACCGCTTATGCTGAAGACCGCCGCCAATCCCGAAGGGTTGCCCATGGAGGTGTTCGACGACCTGCGTGCGAAGCTCGCGAAGGACCGCTCGCAGACGTACAAGGAGTTCGCACTTCCGTTCTACGGGGCCAACCGGCCCGGCGCTAACGTCTCGCAGGGCGTGCTTGACCAGTTTTGGGCTTGGAGCATGCAGTCCGGCCTCAAGAACGCCTATGAGAGTATCAAAGCTTTTTCCGAGACGGACTTCACCGAAGACCTCAAGAAGTTTGATGTGCCTACTTTGGTGCTTCACGGCGAGGACGATCAGATCGTTCCGGTGAAGAATTCTGCCAGGAAGTCGGCACAACTCATCAAGGGCGCGAAGGACATCTACTACCCGGGAGCACCGCACGGAATCACCGCCACACATCAGGATCAGATCAACGCCGATCTGCTCGCCTTCATCAAGGAAGAGAGTTACCGCGTCGCCAACAACTGAGCCGGAATGAATCAACCAAAAAACCGCGATAAGGAGATTTAAAGAAATGAAGGAATCAACTTTCGAAGGAGCCGGCGGACTGAAAATTTTTACCCGCTCGTGGCAGCCTGAAGGGAAAACACGCGGCGTGGTCGTCATCGTCCCCGGGCTTAATTCGCACAGCGGGCAATATCTCTGGGTCGGCGAGCAATTCGCGGCGAAAGATTTGGCGGCTTACGCGATCGATTTGCGCGGGCGCGGGCGTTCCGAAGGCGAGCGTTACTACGTCGAAAAGATGGAAGATTATACCGACGACGTGGCGACGCTTGTCAGAATTGCGAAATCGGAAAATCCGGGTTTGCCGGTGTTCGTTCTCGGTCACAGCGTGGGCGGTGTCGTTTCGTGTGTTTATACGCTCGACCATCAATCAGAGATCGATGGATTAATCTGCGAGAGCTTCGCATACGATCTGCCGGTGCCCGAGATCGCTCTTTTGTTTATCAAGGGATTGAGTTACATCACGCCGCACACCCATGTCTTCCCCTTGAAGAACGAAGTCTTCTCCCGAGATCCGCTGGTTGTCGATTCAATGAACAATGACCCGCTGATTCAGGGCGAGTCTCAGCCGGCGCAGACTTCCAAGGTGATAATAGATACCGCTAGTCGGCTGAATAAAGAGTTTCCTCTCATCAAACTTCCCGTACTCATCCTGCACGGCACGGATGACAAGGCGACGAACCCGAGCGGCAGCCAGTTCTTTTACGATACCGCCGGCTCAACAGACAAAACTCTGAAACTTTATGAAGGACACTATCACGATCTGCTAAATGATATTGATAAGGAGGTCGTGATGGCTGACATTACGAACTGGATCGACGCGCGTATTCCCGCAATACAAACCAAATCCGTGGGGGCGGCAGTGAAATGAGTGCAACGAACTTGAAAACGCGATCAGATATCGCCACACGTTTACTGGCTGGTGTCTCGGTACCCAACACGCCCGTGATTTCTCGGGCAATAGAGTACGCACGAGAGCACTCGGAGCCGTACCTATTCAACCATGTCATGCGATCCTGGCTGTTTGCGGTGACTCTCGCTCGACTCAATCAGACTGCGCATGACGGCGAGGTTCTCGCCGTGACCACTATCCTGCACGACCTGGGTCTGACGGAAGGTATCAAAGGACCGCTGCGATTCGAGGTGGAGGGAGCGAATGCCGCACGCGCATTCGCTCGCGATGAAGGTCTCGATGATCGTCGCGCGCAGTTGATCTGGGATGGGGTTGCCCTCAACTCCACGCCTTCCATCGCACTTTACAAAGAGGCCGAGATCGCTTTGGCCACGATGGGCATCGGGCTCGATTGGGGCGGTTGGGGTTACGAAGCTCTAACCGAGGCTCAGTTGGCAGCGATCGTCGAGGCGTTTCCTCGACTGGAGATGAAGCAACAATTCACACGCGCGGTCTGCCGTATTGTAGAGACACGTCCCGCCACGACCTACGACAACTTCGCGCGCGATTTTGGCGAGCGCTTTGTGCCGGGCTACAAGCCGGTGTCAACCGTGGACTATTTGCTGAACTCCCCGTTTAAGGAGTAAGCCGGGCTCTGCGGTGATTAACTAAAAGGGAACTATAGGAGGTCAACAATGACGAAAGAAAAATCCAAGGTGAAGGTTGTGGTTATTGGCGGCACTGGGCTCATCGGATCAAAGGTCGTAACGAAGCTCGTTGAGCACGGCTACGAGGCTGTGCCTGCCTCACCAAACTCGGGAGTCAATACTTTGACCGGCGAAGGACTCGCTGAAGTTCTTGAGGGCGCGTCGGTAGTCGTCGATGTGTCGAATTCGCCGTCGTTCGAGGATGCAGCGGTTATGAAGTTCTTCCAGACATCAACTCGCAACTTGCTCACTTACGAAGCGGCCGCAGGTGTGGGCCATCACGTGGCATTGTCCGTCGTCGGCTCTGACATTCTGGGTGACAGCGGCTACCTGCGTGCGAAGGTCGCACAGGAGAAACTGATCAAGGAATCTACGATCCCTTATTCGATCGTGCGGGCGACGCAGTTCTTCGAGTTCCTGCAGCGCATCGCCGACGAAGCAACCGATGGCAACACCGTTCGCTTGCCGTCAGTCCGTTTCCAGCCCATAGCAGCCAACGACGTCGCCAGTGCGGTGGCCAGAGTCGCGATGGGATCGCCGTTGAATGGAACTGTTGAGCTGGGAGGACCCGAGCAATTGCCTTTCGATGAATTCATTCGCCGGGCTCTAAGTGCCCGCAAGGATACGCGCGAGGTAATCGCTGACCCGCAGGCGCGCTACTTCGGCACTGAGTTGAGCGAGTACTCACTTGTCCCGAGCGATGGCGCGCTGATCGCCGAGACGCGCTTCCAGGACTGGCTTAGTCAGTCCGCAAGTCAGAGCCAGCAGCCTACATCTGCTGCAACTGCTTCGAAAGGAGCATGAGCGAAGGGCCGTACATCTGCCGTGGGGTTAACTATGTCGGACAGAAGGAGCTTCACCATGAGCGAAGAAGACCTGGAGTTGTTGATAACACTGGATGATCCAGAAGGTGCGCCGGAAGAAGATATCTTCAACCATCTCCCGACCGAAAATGCCCTCGAGTATTTACGGCAAGGCGGCAGCCGGACCAACGAGCAGACACCGTTGGTCAAGACAACAGGAAAACTTGAAGTATAAAAATTAGCGGAAATCCGTTTGTGCTTTTTGTGCTTTTTTGTGGCTGAAAGACTTTTTGAGGCAAAGTCGTTCATATTATGAAAGATAAATGAACGATCTGTTTACCAGAAACGGCGCCCTGAGGGGCATAAGTTTTCTTTCCTCCTATAGTCTCGGATCACTTTCGGGAGTTCGGTCTAAGGTTTTATTTGCTTTCACTCTGTCCCTGTTGCTTTGTCTGTACAGCTTTTACTTCCGGACCTTTCAGGTAACAGAACATTTCCACTTATTAGGAGACCAGGTTCGCGACTGGAATTTGGCACTAAAGCCTTTTCGCGAATTGCCAGGCGTCGGGCCGCCAACAAGCAAAGGCGGATATTGCTTAGGGCCAATCTTTTATTGGACCTTATGGTTTATCAGAATCACTATCGGGCGATTCTACGAGAATCTCCCACACGCCGGTGGCATTGGCCTGGCGGCCATCCACTCGATCGCCGACGGAATCCTGCTGCTTGCGATTCTCAAGCGAGGTATTCCTATCATCGCGTCCGTAGCGATCATGCTCCTGCTTGTTTCCTCACCTTTTGAAACATCTCTATCGGGGACTATCTGGAATCCTGGGCTCTCAGTCTCATTCGTAGAACTGGCCGCTGCATCTTTTTTAATGATTCCGAACTCTCGTTGGCCTTTGAAAACGCTGGTGACGTCAACTGCGGCATGGCTGGCTGTACAATCTCACACTCAGGCAATTTTCTTTGCGCTTCCACTGTTGGTCTATCTCATCGTGGAACCGTGGATCGTCGCTGGACCGCGCTCCGCGCTCAAACGCCTGCTAATAATTATTGCTGTGATTGTAGTGCTGCAAATTCCATACGTAACTGAGATCAACAAACACCACGAGATTCCTCAAGAGCAATTAGGTATTGTCGCAACGAGTTTCGATTCGCTGGTCACTAAACCATCATCATTCCGCCCCTATGCCAGTTTCACTACTCTACTTGGTGCGCTGGCGGAGTTGTTTGGACCACATTTGTCGCGGACCGTGGTGATTGTTTTGATCCTGGTAGCCGGCGGGGCACTACTCTTTGGATATCGAAAGCATCATGAGGTCCTGGCTGTCGCGCTGCTACCTTTATTTCTGGCGTGGCTTGGATATAGCTTTCTGTCTGTCGGCACACTGTATACCTACTGGTACATGAATCTGATGCCATCGTTTGTTCTACTAATACTTTTCGGTTTTCTTAAGAGCCGTTTCCCAATACTTAATAAAGTTTCTCCTCTACTGGGCGTCCTGGTATTGCTATTGGCGTTCGCATCACAGCCCAGCCGGCTTGCAACGCGAGCTCAGTCTGCGAGTTATCCGTATTACGGAGCCATTGTTCGGGGTGCTCGAGAAATTGTTCGTAATGGCGCACCGGTGCGTTCAGTGATACCTCCCAGTTTCCCGAATAAAGTCGAGCCATCTTACGTGGTGCAGTGGCTCGGAGGTCGAGTTGAGGAGTCAGCCGACTTGATAGCGATTATTGGAGAAGACGGCAGCGTAACCTATCAAAAGGCCACTGACGAGCAACATAAGTAGCGGACGCCTATGATCTCGTGGCTTTGCCGCAAAAGTCCGAAATCATTCTGAATCGGGTCGGTACAGGGAGCGGTAGCGACCTGGTCAACCATCGAACTCAAGCATCGTTAGAAAATATCGCATGCTGATCACTGACCAGGTCGCTACCGCTCCCTGTACTGACCCGATCCAAGTGCGATTCGCATAGAGAGGTAAAGATGGCAGGGCTAATGAGCCCAGCGCCGGCAGACGCAAGAAAGCGATTGCCCAGATATCTTCTTTCATCAGCAGAATCAAAGGTTCGAGAGCCGAGGAGGCGCGAGTTTATGACCATCAAGACGGTGGTCAATGAAGTTTGTCTTTGGCCCATTCCTTGCTATACTCATTTCCGAAACTGAAAACTTCTTCATATGTATTCGCCCCGGCGAGAATTCCCTGGGCGAAAACAGAGTCAAGGTGCGGCTTGCTCTCTCCACTCGGAGCTGCTCTTAGTCGATTCGCACGTGTAAGACGGTCTCAATACTGTGCGATCTTATAGAAGCGCCGCATGAACATGAGACATCTTTTTGTGGCAAGCCTGCTGGGCTTGGTCCTACTCCTCTCCAGCACCGTTCAAGCACAGGAACGACTATGCGATCCTGCTTTCGAGGATTGCCGCACGCCTCTATGGCAGCTAATTGATTCGGAAACCGTCGGGATTGACGTGGCTTTCTGGTTTATGCAGGACACGTCTTTCGCTACGAAAATAATCAACAGATACAAGGCCGGCGTTCCCGTTCGCATCCTTGTGGACCCTCGCGCGAACCCGACGTACGACGGCAACGCGCAGATACTGGATCAGTTAAAAGCCGCCGGAATTCCAATGCGTTATAAGTTGAATGACGGCATCCTTCATTGGAAGATGATGTTGTTTGCCGGACAAAACAAACTTGAATTTAGCGGCGGAAATTATTCCTCGGATTTCTTCGTACCGCAATCGCCGTTCAGCAACTACATCGACGAAGCGATCTATTTCACGGACGACGTGTCGTTGATTCAGAGTTTCAAACGAAAGTTTGACGACCTTTGGACCGATACGCTCAGGTACGGAAACTTCGGCAACATCAGTGGTCCGCTAACGCGACGTTACCCAACCTTCACGATTGATCCCCAACTCAATTTTCCACCCAGTGTGGATAACAGCCAGGACTTCCTGCTTCGCACCGAGTCAAATTTCAATCGCGAAACTCAGAAAATCGACGTAATCATGTATCGCATTACGAACCAGGGATACACTGATACCACTCTGGCCGCAGTGCGCCGAGGGATTCCCGTGCGACTCCTGCACGAACCCGACGAATATCGCAATCCGGCGCGGCAGTGGGACGCCTGGAATGTCGATCGGCTTTTCATGGGTGGTGTTCAGATCAAGATGCGCAAGCACCTCGGTCTAAACCATGAGAAAGCGGCCATTCTGTACGGCCAGGCAATGGTAATCTTCGGATCTTCGAATTGGACCGGCCCCTCATCCAACTCCCAGCAGGAACACAATTACTTCACGACGAAAACATCGTTCTTTCAGTGGTTCGTCAACCATTTCGAGCGGAAATGGAATTCCACTACCGAGAATGAACCATTTGTGCCGCTGCCTCCAGGTGTGCCCACTAACATTGCACCACTCAACTCCGCGGTTGGTCAGGCAACAAACGTTAAGCTCGAGTGGGAAGGTGGACCATGGTCTCACAAATACGACATCTACTTTGGTACGGACGCGAATCCACCGCTGCTCGTGGCGAATGCCAGTACAGTTCAAAGTGGTGCAGTAGCCGGTCAACCATTGCTTGATAGCGGTTCCGTCGATGACGGTGTTAAAGAGACGTTCACGTTACCGGTGGTGCTTCAACCCGGAACGAAATATTTTTGGCGCGTAGTCGGAAAAACTATGGCCGATAAGACAGCAAGTGGACCAGTTTGGAATTTTGTAACTGCCGGCGCACAGCCTTCACCAACGCCCACCCCGACACCGACGCCGACGCCCACACCGACACCGACGCCGACACCGACACCCACTCCGACACCGACGCCCACTCCGACACCGACACCCACTCCAACTCCGACACCCACTCCAACTCCGACACCGACTCCGACTTCGTTACAACTGATCCTGGAAGAATCAGCCGCCACATCCAATCAAGTAATAGCACTGGAATCAGTCATATTCCTGAGAGATCCGTTTCTAGCTGTGAATCCAGGAGACTTCTTCACTCCGACTAATGATCGCAACACGAGGTTGGTCATCTTCGTAGCGAACCTGCAGCTAGCCCCAGGTGAGCCCTCGTCTTCTGTTGTGGTTAATCTGGTCGATGCAAATAACCAAAGCTATGACATAGCCGCGGAAGACGTGCGCCCGGTGCCTAACTTCGATTTTGCGCAGGTGATTTTCAGATTACCTAATAATTTGCCGGTAGGTACTTGCACTATCAAAGTAAAAGCCCATGGCCAGGTCAGCAACGTCGGCACGCTCAGAATTAGGATCTAGACTCGCGCCGGTAGATCTTAAGTGTCCGACTTGAAGTCGCTGCGTAGCGTTCTTCCCTCGCCGTAATCGATATCGTCAATGCGCCAGCCGCCGTTGCCGTTCACCAGGACGTAGACGATGGTCTTGTTTTGGCCAAAGTTTTGAAAAGTAACGACGACTCTGGCCTTGTCACCTTCGTAGCTGGGCTTTCCGATTGCGAACTTCCTGATCTCCATGTCCTGTGCGTCGTAAAGCGGATCGCCATCGATGACGCCCACTTCGCCTTTCGAATTCTTCGCATCGTTCCAAATAAGATCGGCAAGACTCTTCACGAAATACTTGTCAAGAAGCTGCCGGCTGCGCGTCTGAAAGAAAGGGCCTCGTTTGTGCGCATGTGAGTTGTAGAGATCCTTGACCAAAGCATCCGGCGCCAAGCGAGGGCTGCGCGGCTGGCCATGAACGGCCGGCAACAGTTGCATTCCCACAAACAGGACAATAGTTGCGAAGGTTAGCTTTTTCATATTGGTATGACGATTCCGCCTGCGATTCTAGCCACCAGGGTAATCAAAGTAAATGAATGCTTGTGAGCAGTTGTGCCACAAAGAAGCACAAAAGGCACAAAATATCAGCGACATCCCTTCATGCTTTTTGTGGCCTATTTCAGAACTATTCCTTCTCAATGCGCAGCAGCACAACACCATGGCCGGCAACGTTCACTGATGATTCAGGACCACTGGCATCGATGTTCTGATGCAGCCACAGATCGCGTGCTTTGCGCTTCGCGGGCACTCCGATGTCCGTCCATTTCACACTAATCTTTGCTTCGTCTTTGGCGCGGTTGAAAAAAGCCACCGCCATGTCGCCGCCTGAAAGGTGTCGCGTCCAGATCTCCTGCTCACCCGACTGCCACGCGCGACTGCCCTGTTGTCCCAGTTTGTCCTGATCAACTGCTATCACTTCTCGATTGGTCAGAATCGCGAGCGTCTCAGGATTCATCTGTCGCAGATCATTCCCCGCCAGCAGCGGCGCGGCAAGCATGGCCCAAAGACTCATGTGCGTTCTGTACTCCGTGGCCGTCATCCCGCCGTTGCCTATCTCCAGCATGTCCGGATCGTTCCAGTGGCCCGGCTTCGCATACTGCGCCAGCTCGTTTTGGCGAAAGCCGATTCCGGTCATCGACTCCCACGTGTCGCGAATGTCGCCAGTGGTACGCCAAAGATTCCCGCCAACTTCGGGTCCCCACTTCCACACATCAAGTCGTCCGTACTGGCAAAGGCTGTAGACAATCGGCCGGCCAGTCTTTAACAGAGCGTCACCCATTTTCTGGTAGATGGCGGGCATCTCTTCGTCCGTATACAACGTTCGCGCACCGCACCAGTCGTACTTCAAATAATCGATGCCCCACCTCGCAAACGTCATCGCATCCTGTTCTTCATGGCCGTAACTACCTTCATAACCGGCGCAAGTGTTTGGCCCAGGCGATGAATAAATGCCGAGCTTCAGTCCTTTCTTGTGGACGTAATCAGCAAGAGCCTTCATGTCTGGAAACTTCTTGTTGGCTTGAATCTCGCCATTCGCATTTCGACCAGCTTCCCAGGTGTCGTCGATATTGATGTACCTGTAGCCCGCCTCTTTCATTCCGTTGCCGGCCATGGCATCCGCGATACCCCGCACCGTGGCATCATCGATGCGGCCGGCAAATTTGTTCCAACTGTTCCAACCCATCGGCGGCGTCTTTGCCAGACCGTTGTACGAGACCTTGTGACGTGGCGGCGGCTCGATCCGCGCGGGCAGCGCTCCTTCATCAGCGGGTGCCCGTTTCGCAATCATCTCGGTGATCGGCGCATCCGGCCGCGTTCGTCTTCCAATCTTCAGTTCGTCGCCAACCAGTTTGCCTTCGTATTGAACACGTCGCTCGCTGTGTCCATCGAGCATGGTCGCGACGAGCGTGAATCCCTCCGGGCCGCCGGTACTTTCCTTGATGGTGTAGAAAAACTGCGTCGTGCGAATAGTGCCGGTGATCTTTCCGCCTTCGTGCTTGAGATTGAAGTAGCTCGAACGCACGGCGCCTTCCGTCGTGTTCACATTGTGAACGACCCAATTGCCTGTCAGGTCGCCGGTCGTGACTTGTTGAGCGGAACTGATGTAGACAACGATCGTCAGCGTCAATGTGAGAGTGACGGTGATCAGATGGAGAGTTTTCATAACGTACTTTTAGCACAAACTGAGTGCGATGAAATTGGTTTATTGGTCAGGCTGGGCTTCACAGGATTTACATGATTTTCAGGATTAACATGTAAATCATGTCCAATCCTGTTAATCCTGTAAAAGCCGCACGATTGTGGCGCCCAGGCCGCCTGCTTCCGGTGGGGCGTCGGTCCAGTCTGAAACGAAAGGCGTGCGGGCGAGAATGGCGCGTACGGTCTCGCGTTGTACGCCGATGCCTTTGCCGTGAATTATTCTCACGCACTTAAAACCTTTCTCGTGGGCCAACTCCAGGTACTCCTCGACCACTCGTTTCACATCACGCGGCGGGATCGTGTGCAGATCGAAGACGTCGGTGATCTCGATCTCCACTGGGTCTGGAAAGGGATTGTAGAGGTCGATGTCGTCCATAAGTAGATTTGACACTCTCTCCAACCGGCTTGTAAACTCGCCCGTTTCAAATCCCACATTTTAATCAAAGGAATAAAGCGAAATGGGTGCGCGAAAGAAGATTACTGTTGTCGGCGCGGGAAACGTCGGCGCCACTGCGGCACATTGGCTAGCCGCGAAAGAACTCGGCGATGTGGTGCTCGTCGATATCGTCGAAGGTGTGCCGCAAGGCAAGGGTTTGGACCTGGCGGAAGCCGCACCCATTGAAGGCTTCGACGTGCGCCTGATTGGCTCCAACACTTACGACGAAACAGATAATTCCGACGTCGTGATCATCACTGCCGGACTCGCTCGCAAACCCGGGATGAGTCGCGACGATCTGCTGAAAACAAACGCCGACATCGTCTCGAAGGTAGTCGATGAAGTCGTCAGGCGATCGCCAAACACGATCTTGATCATCGTTTCGAATCCGCTGGACGCGATGTGCCAGGTTGCACTCAGGCGATCGGGCTTTCCGAAGCACCGGGTAATCGGCATGGCAGGCGTGCTCGACTCTGCTCGCATGCGATGCTTTCTCGCGGAAGCGTTGGATGTTTCGGTTGAGAATGTAACGGCATTTGTTTTGGGCGGACACGGCGACACGATGGTGCCCCTGCCGCGTTTCTCGACCTGCGCCGGTATTCCGATTACAGAGCTACTGCCCAAAGACAAGATTGATGCGATCGTGAAGCGCACGGCTGGTGGCGGCGCCGAGATCGTGAGCTTATTGAAGACCGGATCTGCTTACTACGCACCATCGGCGGCGGCAGCAGAGATGACGGAATCGATCTTGAAGGACAAGAAAAAGATCCTGCCGTGCGCGGCGTACCTGGAAGGCGAGTATGGCATCAACGGACTTTACGTTGGCGTGCCGTGCAAGCTTGGCGCGCGTGGGCTCGAGCAGATCATCGAGATCAATTTGACTGCCGAGGAGAGGATTGCGCTGCAGAAGAGCGCGTCCGCGGTGCAGGAGTTGGTTGACGTTCTTGGAATCTGAACCACGGATGAACACGGATTGATCTGGATCTATCCGTGTTATCCGTGGTTAATAAATGATTCTAATCTTTGAGCCAGCCGAATAAGCCGTGAACCACCGTCTCGCGGTTCTCTTCGTAGATCGCGCGCGTCAGCGGGATTCCCATCGGACACGCCTGCACACAGTTCTGCGCATTGCCGCAGTTGGTAATGCCGTCTTCCCCCATGATCCCCTCGAGCCGCTCGTCGCGCGTCATCTTGCCTGACGGATGCATGTTGAATAGACGCACCTGCGCAATCGCCTGCGGTCCAATGTAGTTGTCGCCCTCATATTGCGGACACGCCTCTAGACAACAACCGCACGTCATGCAACGCGAGTAAGCATAACGCTCCTGCACGTCTTCCTGGTCCATTCGCGGGCCTGGTCCCAGATCGTGAGTACCATCCAGCTCGATCCAGGCGTGCACACGCCGCAGATGATCGAACATCTGCTGGCGATCCACCACTAAATCCCGAATGTTAGGAAACTTCGACATCGGTTCCAGCGTGATCGGCTGATCCAGGTTGTCCACGAGTGCGGAACATGATTGTCTCGCACGACCGTTGATGATCATCGTGCAGATGCCGCACACCTGTTCGAGACAGTTCATCTGCCACACCGGCGGCGTGGTGCGTTCACCGGCCTTGTTCACCGGGTTCTTCTGAATCTCCATCAAACAGGAGATGATGTTGAGGTTCGGTCGATACGGAATCTCAAACTGCTCCCAGTACTGCGGCGAGTCGGGATTGGCGCGCCGGCGAATATGAATCTCGACGGTCTTTGGTGGATGTGATGACATAATCAATGAACCACTAAGACACTAAGCCACAAATGATCCACTCTTTAGTGTCTTCGTGACTTTGTGGTTTTCAAGCTTTCTTCCCCTTGCTGTAGTCGCGCTTGCGCGGCGGGATCAACGAAATATCCACCGGCTCGTACGAGAAGACCGGGCCCTCACCCGAAAACTCCGCGATCGTAGTCTTCAAAAAGTTCTCGTCGTCGCGATCGGGAAACTCAGGTTTGTAATGTGCGCCACGCGACTCGTTGCGATTCAGCGCGCCCAGCGTGATCACGCGCGCGAGCTCGAGCATATTGTCGAGATGGCGCGCATGCGGCAAGGCCATCGTGGCCCACAGGTTCGAATCGTTGATCGAGATTCGTTTATAACGGTCCATCAACTCCAGCAACTTGTTGTCGGTTGCCTTGAGCTTTTCGTTGTAACGAACGACGGTGACGTTGTCAGTCATCCACTTGCCCATCTCCTGGTGCAATACGTACTGGTTCTCGTTGCCACTCTGTTTGATCAACTGCTCGTTGATCTCCTGCTGGTGTTTCAACTCCTGCTCGTAAATCCGCGAACCATCCGCGCCGTTTCGCTCGACGTTCTTCGCATACTCGACCGCGGCCGGCGCGGCAATGAAGCCGCCGTAAACACAACTCACCAGCGAGTTTGCTCCCAAACGATTTGCGCCGTGAATCGAGTAGTCACATTCACCGGCCGCGAGCAGGCCCGGAACATTCGTGCGCTGGCTGTTGTCAACCCAAAGGCCGCCCATCGAGTAGTGCACGCCCGGGAAGATACGCATCGGCACGTGGCGCGGGTCGTCGCCGACAAACATCTCGTAGATCTCGAGAATGGCGCCCAGTTTTCGATCGAGAGTCTCCGCGGGAATGTGTGTTAAATCGAGGTAGACCTGGTTCTGGCCACCGACGCCAAAGCCATCGATGCACACCTGGAAGATCTCTCTCGTGGCGATGTCGCGCGGCACCAAATTGCCGTACTCCGGATATTTCTCTTCGAGGAAATACCAACGCTCGTTCTCGGGAATTGAAGACGGCGGACGAACATCGCCTTTGTTACGCGGCACCCAAACACGTCCACCCTCACCACGCGCGGATTCGGACATCAACCGCAACTTGTCCTCGCCCGGTATCGAGGTCGGATGAACTTGTATGAACTCGCCGTTCGCATATTTTGCGCCCTGCTGGTAGCACGCCGAGACTGCGCTGCCGGTGCAGACCATCGAGTTGGTTGACTTGCCGAAGATGAGACCTGGACCACCGGTGGCGATGATTACCGCGTCGGCGGGAAACGCTTTGAGCTCGAGTGTCTGAAGGTTCATCGCGATCAGTCCACGACAAACCTGGGCGTCGTCAAGCACCAGCGACAGCATCTCCCAATGTTCGAACTTCCGCACTTTTCCATTGACTTCATAACGCCGTACTTGTTCATCCAACGCGTAAAGAAGCTGCTGGCCCGTCGAAGCTCCGGCGAAAGCGGTGCGGTGATGTTTAGTGCCGCCGAAGCGACGAAAGTCGAGCAAACCTTCACTCGTGCGCGAGAAGGGAACACCCATGCGATCGAACAGGTAGATAATCGCCGGCGCCATTTCGCACATGGCTTTTGCCGGAGGTTGATTGGCAAGAAAGTCGCCGCCGTAAATCGTGTCGTCGAAATGTTCCCAGGTGGAGTCGCCTTCGCCTTTTGTGTTGACCGCGCCGTTGATGCCGCCCTGGGCGCAAACAGAATGAGAGCGCTTCACCGGCACCACGGAGAACAGATCGACCGCGTGGCCACCTTCCGCGATCTTCATGGCGGCAGCCAGGCCTGCCAGCCCACCGCCGACGATCGCGATCTTCATCCCGTTACTGACCATTAATAAATGATTCCTCCTAACAATCCACCCGGACGTATGAAAGCGACGGCGGCGTTGATGCCGACCAGCAGCAACACCACTCCAATACCGATGCAGGCATAACCGGTCAAACGCTGCGCGCGCTCACCGATCGTGATTCCCCAATCGACGAGAAACAACCAGATGCCGTTAGCGAGATGCCAGACAGTGGCTGTGATGCCGATCATGTAGATGATAAAAATCCAAACGTTGTGAAACTCACCGGCAACGATGTCGAAAGCTTTATCGGGATGATGGGCCACGGACATGGTATTCAGTCCGGGGACCATTCCAAACCTGAAGTTGAGCAGGTGAAAAGTGATAAAGAAGAATAAGATAACGCCGGTAATTCGTTGGATCAGGTAAAACCAATTGCGCGAATACGGATAAGCGAGGTTATTCGGCCGCGCTTCCACAGTGATCACCAGGCCGTAGACCGCGTGATAGATTAACGGGATAAAGATGCCGCCAATTTCGACGAAAAGAATGTACGGAATGGATTGCAGATCATCGACGGCGCTGTTGAAGTCGCCGGCGCCAGTCAACGCTTTCGAGTTAGTGTAAAAGTGTTCTAAAAGAAAGATTCCAAGGGGGAAAATACCGGAAAGCTGGTGCAGCTTGCGCAGGATGAAAGTCCTGCTCAAACGAATAGCCAAGAAGACACTCCTTTGCCGTTAAGGTTCGGCAGGTTGTAAATGAGTCTGTTCAAGAGCAAGTTGAATTATATGCAAACTCGGTATTAACCACAAAGACACTAAGATACAAAAAGCAGCCTTAGTGTCTTTGTGACTTTGTGGTTAGGTTTTAATGTATGAAGGATCTAATTGTACAGTCCCTTTGGATGATTGCTGAGTTGATTCGGAAGCGAAAGGTCTCGCCGGTTGAGGTGGCTGAGGCGCATCTCGAGCGGATCTCGCGGGTGAATCCGGCGTTGAATGCAATTGTGACTCTCGCGCCCGATGTCATGGAGCGCGCCAGGGACACGGAATCGGCATTGATGAGAGGCGAGACGATTTTTGCCTTACACGGAATACCACTGACTATTAAGGACACTATAGAAACCGCAGGCCTTCGCACCACCAGTGGCTCAGTAATTCGAAGAGATTATATTCCGCAAGGCGACGCTCCAGCGGTGGCACGTCTGAGAGCTGCGGGCGCGATCATTCTCGGAAAAACTAACGCTGCTGAGATGGCGATGGACTACACCGCTGATAATCCGGTATTCGGTCGCACCAATCATCCGCAAAATCCGAAGCTAACTCCTGGCGGGTCGAGCGGTGGTGAAGCGGTCGCAATCGCAACGTATATGTCACCGGCGGGGATTGGAAGTGATCTCGCCGGTTCGATTCGGATTCCAGCCCACTTTTGTGGAATCGCTGGATTGAAACCAACGACCGGCCGCGTGCCCGGTGAAGGACAGTTTCCGCCAAGCAGTGGTCCATATTCACTTGGAGCGGTCATTGGACCAATGGCGCGGAACGTTAGTGACTTGCGTGTGCTGTTCAGTGTGCTCAGCAACAACCTTCACCCATCAAATCTTCGCGGGGTGCGGCTTGCATGGTACACAGATGATGGAGTCGTACCAGTTACCAAAGAAACTGCTCAAGCTGTAGCGGCTGCGGCCAGGGCATTGACCGACGCTGGATTGATAACCGAAGAACGACTTCCACCGCACGTCGAGCGCGGAAACGAGTTGTGGTTGAAATTGTTCTCACGAGCGTCAGTGGTCCAGCTCCGCAAGGTTTACCAGGGCCGCGAACGTGAAGGTGGATCGTTCGTTAGTTGGCGACTCGCAACCGCCGGCGACCATCCGGCGCCGACGCTCGATGAATACATCGCGAGTTGGATGGAGCGCGATCGCCTCCGGGAAGAACTGCTCGGGTGGATGAAGACCACGCCGCTCATCGTCGCTCCGGTCGGCGCAACTCCAGCCTATCCACACGACACGGTCAAGATGACTGTGGCCGGTACGACAATGGGAACTTTTCGAGCGTTTAGCTACGCGCAAACTTTCAATGTCTTCGACCTGCCGGTCGCGACCGTTCCGGCCGGAAGATCGAAGGAAGGTCTCCCGATAGGAGTGCAGATTGTAGGACGTCCATTCGCGGAGAACATGGTCCTGGACGCGGCTGAGATCGTCCAACAAGCTTTATCCACAGCTCACACAGATTCCGATATATAATCGGCGAAAATCTGCGGAAAGGTGTCGAATCATGGAACCAGTTACTGCAGCTCTGTCTTTTCTGTTTTTCGGGTTCATCGCGATCGTGCTCCTCGTAATTGCGGTGAAGACGATCAGGATCGTACCGCAAGCGACGGTCATGCTGGTCGAGCGCCTGGGAAAGTTCGATAAAGTCGCCAGCAGCGGGCTCAATATCCTGGTGCCGTTTCTCGATAAACCGCGTGCGGTTTACTGGACGAATACACGGCCAGGACTGGTTTCCATCGATTTGCGCGAGCAATACATCGATCTCCCGCCACAGCCGGTCATCACGCGCGACAACGTGACGATTCACGTCGATTCAGTGGTCTACTGGCAAATAACAGATCCCGTGAAAGCTGTTTACGAAATGAACGATCTCGTCGGCGGCATCGTACAGTTGACGATCACGGGCATGCGCGCCGTGATGGGTGACATGGACCTGGACCACACGCTCTCCCAGCGCGACCAGATCAACTCGAAGCTGCGCATCATCCTCGACGAAGCAACTGACAAGTGGGGCGTGAAGGTCACGCGAGTTGACGTGAAAAACATCAATCCGCCTGAGGACGTGCGCATCACGATGGAGAAGCAGATGACCGCCGAACGCAATCGCCGCGCGCTGGTGTTGCAGGCCGAGGGCGATCGCCAGGCGGCCATCACGCGCGCGGAAGGTGAGAAGCAAGCGGCGGTGACACGTGCTGAAGGTGAAAAGCAGTCTGCGATACTTGCGGCAGAAGGTGCGGCCCAGGCGCGTTTACGTAACGCGGAGGCTGAGTCGGAAGCGATAAGTCGAGTTGCCCATGCGATTCCGGGCGGAGATCCGGGGCAGTATCTGATCACAACGCGCTACATCGACAGCTTGCGCGACATGACCAAGACTAATAACGCGAAAGTGATCTTCATGCCGGTAGAAACTTCGGCGATGCTGTCGAGCATTGGAGCAATCAAGGAAGTGTTGTCGCAGACCGGCGACAAGGATGACAGGGACCAACCGCCGCCGCCGCGACCGCGCGAGTTACCGCGGTAACACTGATTTCATGGATTTATTACGGATTGGGTAATTGATGGCGAGAGATCGGTGTGTATTTTGAGCCTTTGGGGCTCAGCTCGCTGCGAAACACGATCAGTTCCGTTAATGTCACTGGTATAGATTCGAATTGCATCTTCAGGTGAGTGTCGGCGAGGCGGCGTGCGCCCTCGGGCTTTCGAATGCGTGCGATTGTTAAGTGAGGCCGGAACGCGCGATCCTCTTTCGCGAAACCCACTGCCGCACACTCCTCTTCAAATAGCTTTTGCAGAGCTGACAATTTCTCTGACGGATCGTTGACGCCGATCCACAGCACTTGCACGCGACTCGGTCGCGGGAACACGCCCGTGTTACCGATGGAGATCTGAAACGCCGAAAACTCCTTAACCGTCCGCGACGCCGCTGCGGAAATCGCCGGGAGTTTGTTTAACTCGACGTTGCCAAAGAACTTCAGCGTGAGATGAATGTTTTCCACCCGACTCCAACTTGCCGCCACGTCAGAAAAGTTTTTGCGCAACCGCTGAATGTGATCCTGCAATTGCGCACGCACGTGATCAGGAAGCTCAGCCGCACAGAAAATGCGCCACCCTCGCGTCAATTACTTGCCTCATTAATAAGAGCCACAAAAAGGCACAAAAGCACAAAAGAGAGAATGTATTCACTGCAATTTATTTAAATTATTTTGTGCGTTTTGTGCCTTTTTGCGGCTTATTTCGCTGGTTCAAGCACCAGTGTCTCTTTCGCGGCTTTCTCAACCGCCGTGGCACTGAATGGAAACTCACGCGGCGTGACAGCACGCCAGTCGGCAAGCTGATCAGTCCAGTGCGGACTCTTTGGCAACCCCGATTCACCGAGCGCGATTCCTTGTTGCGTCTTGTCCCAGTCGCTCGTGTCGGCAATCAAACGCATTGATACACTTGGCCCGACATTCACCGTGGCGCCAAGCGAACCTCCGGTCCCGTTTTGTGGAAAAGGAGCAATCGCAAATTGCGCCCCTATCAACGGCGCTCCTGCAAGCGGATGATTGAAACGAACCTTGGCCAACTCGCCCCACGTCCATTTCGTTTCATCGGCTCCAAGACTCTTCGTGAGGTTGCTGATGGCCTCGTCGTAGCAGGCCCGCAGCAGATCTGCATAGCTCGAGAATTCTTTTGGCAACCACGCAGACGGCTGGTCCTTGAGAATACGATCGAGCGTGGTGTCGAAATTGCTCCATTGGAAATTCTTCACCAGATCCGGACCAAGCGCTGCTGTCAGGATCTTGGAACGGAAAGCGAGGCGCATCTGCGAGACAATCGGCGCGACCGTAGATTCTGCATTAACTCTTCCGTCCCACTTCTCAAATGCATCGAGTGTGGCGCGTAGCTTTTCATCAGCAGGAGTCAGTTTAGGTCGCAGCAGTTTGACTGTTTCTCGTGTAAACGCCACACCCGCGATCGCGTAAACGTCGCCAAGGATCCGCCGGTAGTCTTCTATGCTGAGTTTCGGCTTTTCGTTGAGCAGCTCGAATATCCTGCGGGCGCGGTAAGGCGCGGCCCACGAATGCGTGAGGAAGTATGGATAGTCAGTCCCGACGATGCGCTGGTTAGCGGTGACAATCATTCCGGAAGGCGGATCGAAGAGTGTCGGCAACTTTGCTACGGGTATGTAGCTGGTCCATTCGCCGGCATCAGTTGAACCATCATACGGCACACTGCCATCGCCGGACTTTCGTATGGGAACCACTCCCGCAGCGTGGTAACCGATATGGCCGTCAACGTCAGCATAGACTATGTTCTGCGTCGGCGCGCTGAACGACTCGAGCGCCTCGTTGAACTCTTTCCAGTTGCGCGCGCGATTCAAATTGTAGGACAAATTGGCGTTATTCTTTGTTGGATCAAACGCCGTCCAGCGAAGCGCATAACGTTTGCCGTCATCCTCGAAAATGATTGGACCGTGACGCGTAACTGTGACGTCGTAAGTAACAGTGTCATGTTCGGAGTTGGCGAATCCCTTCCTGACTTTAATCTCTTCGTGACGCACGACGACATCCTGCCAACCCGAAGGTGTCTGGTATCGTTTGGGGTTGTTGGGATCGAACTTCTCGAGATAAAGATCCTGGACGTCCGGTCCGACATTCGTGAAACCCCAGGCGATATGATCATTGTGTCCGAGAATCACGCCGGGTAATCCGGCTGTGCCAACACCGGCGACGCGCACGCCGGGCGCGCTCAAGTGGACCATGTGCCAGATCGAAGGCGCTGTCGGACGCAGATGTGGATCGTTTGACAGCAGTGGCTTGCCGGATACGGTTCGCTTTCCACTTACAACCCAATTATTGCTGGCGGCGAGCGCGTCGGTGTCAAGACCGATGCGAGCCAGTGCCGCGGCGGCAATTTCCTGGTTATGCGCGAGCCTGGCGAGTGCTTCGTTCGAGAGGGGGTAACGCTGTAACCGCGCCGATCCGGCCCGTGACTGAGTGTCTTTGCCGACGACGAGCAAGTCGAGTGGAGAAATCTCGGGCAGTAAGCCGGCGCGTTTCTCAGCCGGCAAAGCGGAGAGCGCCTGGCGCATCAGATCGAGCCGCCAGGTGTCAGAGAGTGCCTCAGAGAAAATCTTAATGACGACGAATGAGTCGGTGGGCGTCCAGGGGCGAAAACTGTAACTCAGGATTTGAAACTCAGGAGGCATCGATTTTGGGTCGAGTGAAGCAGCGTAAGCATTGACGCCTCGCGCGTAAGCTTCCAACACCGCGTGTGCTTTTGGGGATGCCTGGGCGAATTCGGCTTCAGCAGCTTGCGAAAATCCGTAAGTGCGATGCAGCTTGTCCTGATCCAACACGACGTTGTTTGGACCTGCGCCGAGCACTTCGGCCATCTCGCCGCGTGCAGTGCGCCGGTAGAGATCCATTTGCCAGAGACGATCGGCGGCGGTGGCGTAGCCTTGTCCGAAGTAGAGATCTTCATCGTTCTGCGCTTCAACGTAAGGGATGCCGCGTTCGTCGCGGCGGATCGTTACTCGAGCTTTGATTCCCTGGATCTGGATCGAGTTTTGTTGCGGGGCTGTTTGGCTTGTGTTCGGCGAGTTCGCGAAACAAACAAGGGTTAGACAGAGGATTATCAGACGTCGCATAAAACAATTTCCTTTCGCGCAAGAGAATACAGGATCTTCTGGACAGGATTACAGGGATTTCCAGGATTGATCTTGAAAATCTTGTGAATCCTGTAATCCTGTCCTAAAATCCGTCCGCAATGAGGCGCGTTTTCTTCATTTTGATCTTGCTGGTGTTCTGTGCGATCGATGCCGTCGCACAGCAAAGACCGCTTATCACCGAAGACGTTGACATCATCCCGCCGGGAACCATCCGGATCGAAGCCGGCATCGATTTCATGCAGGGTGCGAAGTATACAGTCTCGGGCATTCGCGGCGATCTCACGCGCGTTGGTGTAATCGGCGTCAGTTTCGGCATGGGTCCCAACGTCGAATTTCAAATTGAAGGCGTGGCCCAGAATTACGTTAGCATCAATTCGCGCGGCGTATCTGCCATTCCGCTCGAGCTCGCGCCGGGCGCGAACTCCACGAACGACACAGGTGACTTCACGCTCGCAGCTAAATTCAAACTGCGAAACGAAACCCGTCGCGGTCCTTCGCTCGGTTTTCGTTTTGGCGTGCAGCTTCCGAATTCAAATGAAGCCCGCGGCATCGGACTCAATTCAACAAACGCATTTGGCTCAATATTGTTTGGCAAGAAATTCGGACGAGACGGACGCTTCAATACTTTTGGAAATCTGGGGCTCGCAATTCTCACTGCGCCCACCCAGTTGTTTACTCAAAACGACGTCTTAACCTACGGCATGGCCGGAATCTTTCGCGTCAACAAACAGTTCAGCATAGCAGGCGAAGTTAACGGACGCGCCAACACGCGACCCGGCAATGGACCGCTCGGTACCGAGTCGCAAGCAGAAGCGCGACTCGGAATGCAGATCAGAGCTTCGGGTTTACGCTTCGACTTCGCCGGGATCAAAGGCCTCACCAGCTTCAGTCCAAACTCCGGATTTACCGTCGGAGTCACTTACGACACGCCTTCCGTTTTCGCACCAGTCAGGTAAGCCACAGATGAACGCGGATAAACGCGGATTATGAGTTCCGTTAACATCTGTGGTTTTATTACCGCCGATGTATGACTGGTTAGCCGCGATTGCCCGGTGGTTGGAAATCCATGTCATCGGCCTGCCGATCTATTTGGCAGCGCCGGCGATGATTATTATTGGCGCCCTCGACTCATCGCTCTTATCGTTACCTGAAATCAACGATTATCTCGTCGTCGGACGCTGTTTCAGGGATCACAATGCGGCGTTCTATTTCCCGTTGTTTGCTGCCACAGGCTCGGTGATTGGTTGCTTTCTTCTTTACACGATTGTCCGGCGCGGTGGACAAGCCGTGCTGCGCAAGCGCTTTCCTCTGCAAAGTATCAAGCGAGTCGAACGCGCCTACGAGCGGTTTGGTTTCTTTGCCATTGCTGTTCCAGCAATACTTCCGCCCCCGTTGCCTTTCAAGATATTTGTCGCGACCGCCGGAGCGCTGGAGTATCCGCGCTGGAAGTTTTTACTGACTGTGATGATTGCGCGGTCGCTGCGCTACTACATTGAAGGCATTCTTGCCGTGTACTATGGCCGGCGAGTCCTGCTCTTCATGAAAGACAATGGACTCGTCATCGTCAGCATTGTTGCGACGGTGGTCCTCATTGCGTTGGTCATTTATTTCGTGGTCAAGCAGCGCAGGAATTCGAGTGCGACAGTGCCGGCTAACGTCGAGGAAGTCTCCCAGACTGAAAGGACCACTGATTGAAATCTTTTCTCCACTTCATGACGAAATGGCTCACGCGGCTTTCCGAGTATCTGATCACGTTTGGCTCCTTTGGTCTGTTCGCTGTTGCTCTGCTCGACTCGACGTTTGTGCCTTTGCCCAGCAGTGCAGATGCGTTGATGCTGCTGCTGTCCGCCACGAATCCGAGTTGGATGTTGCTCTATGCGTTCATGGCGACCGCGGGCTCGGCGCTCGGTTGCTGGATTCTTTACGTCATCTCGAGGCGCGCCGGAGCGCGCGCGTTGAATAGATTTTCCGAGGCAAAACAGCAGCGAGTAAAAAACCTTATCGAGCGCTATGACATGTGGGCGGTGTTGGCGGCGACGTTGCTGCCGCCGCCGTTTCCGTTCAAGTTGTTTGTGGTCACAGCAGGTGTGTTCCGGTTTAGTTTGCTCCGGTTCATGCTGGCAATCATTGCCGGACGTGCTTTCCGTTTTCTGCTTGAAGGTTACTTCGCAGTGCGGTATGGGATGCAGGCGAAAGAGATTCTGGCGAAGTATTATCCGTGGATTGGACTGGGACTCGTCGCGGGGATTTTAGTCGTAGTGTTCGTTAAGCAAAGACGTAAGAGACCACGGATGCTCACGGATGAAGGCGGATCAGCGATTTGATCTGTATTCATCCGTGAAGATCTGTGGCTAACTCCGGAAACTGAAAGTTTCTTGCCGCCGCCAGGTTTTTAATACCGTGAGTTTCCTGGAGCTCTGTCAGTAAGAGAAGAAAGATTTCGGCTGTCGCAAGTGCATCGCTGCCGGCGCGGTGCCGGCTGACAATCGGAATCGAGAAATGGCTGGCGATTGTGTCCAGCCGGTGATTGAGAAGTGCGGGCAGCGCGCGTCGCGAGAGCCTGACGGTACAAAGATGCGGGTTCATCATGCGATGCCCGGGATAGACGCGCGAGATTTCGTGATTCAGAAAGCTCGTATCAAACGGAGCGTTGTGGGCCACCAGCACTGAGTCACTCACGAAATCGAGCCACTGCGGCGCAAGATCGGCAAACACCGGAGCGCGTTTCACCATCTCGTTCGAGATGCCGGTGAGTGACGCAACAAAACGCGGAATCGGAATCTCCGGATTGACGAGCGACAGAAACTTATCGACGATGCGTCCGCCGCGAATACGATAAGCGCCGAGTTCGATGAGTCGATTGGGCGGCGTCTTGGCGCCCGTAGCCTCGACGTCAACGACCACGAAATCCAGATCTTTAAGCAGTCGCGAGTGACTATCGTCCTCCAGCAGTTCGACAGTATTGTTATCGATCTTGAAGCGTCGATCGTTTCTAATGAGATCGGCTACGAGCAGTCCCGCGAGTTCGTCGTCGATGTGAGAGAGTTTGAAGACGGCATCGACGATCGCCGACGCAGCGGCGCGTCCGCCTGAGCAGGTTAAAAGGTCGATAGTGTCTTGAACGAGGGTGGAATCAGAAATTAAATTCGAGTAAGGCGGCATTCGAGCGCGATTGTAGCATGCACATACACATAGAGGTAAGGATTTGAAAGCCGAACAAGTGATCGATCAATTCCGAATGACAGGGGCGCTGCTCGAAGGTCACTTTCAACTTTCCAGCGGCTTACACAGCACGGTCTATTTGCAATGCGCGCTCGTGCTTCAGTTTCCGGAGCAGGCGGAAGCATTCGGGCGCGCGATCGCTGAGTCGTATTCGGGCCAGGGCATTCAGTTGGTAGCATCGCCGGCGATTGGTGGGATCGTGATCGGGCACGAAGTTTCTCGAGCGTTAGGAGCACGGTTTGTGTGGACCGAGCGAGAAGCCGGACAGATGACACTGCGACGGGGTTTCACCGTGTCGCCCGGTGAGAAGACGTTGGTAGTTGAAGACGTGATCACGACTGGAGGCTCAACTCGGGAGACTATCGAAGCACTCAAGCGCGCTGGCGCAGAGGTTGTCGCGGCGGCATCGATCATCGATCGCTCAGGTGGAAAGGCGGACGTGGGCGTGCCTTTATCGGCGCTGGCGTCATTGAAAGTCTTGTCGGTTGATCCTTCTGATTGCGATGCGTGCAAACTGGGTGAACCGGTCGTGAAGCCAGGGAGCCGCAAACGTTCAGAGTTCAACCTTTAGGTTGCTGCTTTGCTGCTCAGCAAAAGACAAGCTAAAGCTTGAACTCAGAACAGCTACTCAGAATAGTTCAAAAAATGAACTACAAACTCCTCATCCAGTACGACGGCACAGAGTTTCACGGGTGGCAGATTCAAGGCGATCTCAGGACGGTTCAGGGCGAGTTGACCAATGCGCTCTGCTTGATAGATGGCCGCAGCGTCAACGTTCATGGTTCGGGCCGGACAGATGCGGGTGTCCATGCAGAAGGCCAGGTAGCAAGCGTTGAGATCGAGCGAGAGATATCGCCTGCCAAGCTTCGCGCGGCAATCAATGGCAACATCCGTCATGACGTGCGGGTGCTAAGCGCCGAAACTGCGCCCGATGATTTCCACGCGCGTTATTCCGCACTCGAAAAGACATACGTTTACCGGATAGTGAACAGGCCGGTCATCTCGCCCTTCTGGTGGCGCTACGCTCACCACGAGACGCGCAAGTTAGACGTAGGAAAGATGAAGCGGGCAGCAGAGTTGTTTTGCGGCAAGCACGATTGGACAGCATTCTCGGCCGCGCAGTCAGATGTTGAAGATCGTGTTAGAACGGTTACGCGTGTCGAGATACTGGAGCGAGCTGATGAACGATCGCGCAGTTCGTTGATCGAGATTCGGGTTAGCGCTAATGGATTTTTGCGTTACATGGTGAGGGCAATGGCGGGGACATTGATGGCGCTCGGCCGCGGTGAATTGGATGAGGATGCGATTGGAGAAGCGCTGGAGACAGGGATTCGTCCAACGGCTGCGGTGACGGCTCCGGCGTGTGGACTCACCTTACTGTCGGTTCGCTATGAGTGAATTTCCCGCAAAAGGCGCAAAGACGCAAAGAAAATCGTCTTTTCTTTGCGCTTTTTGCGCCTTTGCGGTATAAACTGCTTTAAATCGATATGCTTTCTGACTTCACCGGAGTAATACAAAAAGGAACGCGCGAAGAGTCGCTGCTCGCCGCGGTCGCCTGGGACCGGTTGCCCCGTCACGTCGCCATCATCATGGACGGCAATGGACGCTGGGCGGCCCAACGCGGCCAACCAAGAATTGCCGGACACAGGGCCGGCGTCGAGGCTGTTCGCGCCGCCGTCGATACCGGTGCGCGGCTGGGCCTCGGCGCGCTCACGTTGTACGCCTTCTCAACTGAAAACTGGAAACGCCCGCGATACGAGATCGACGCGCTGATGCGCATGTTGCGTCGTTACCTGCGACTCGAGCTCGACGAGATCGACCGGCAGGGCATCAAGTTTCAGACCATCGGACGAACCGGCGCGCTCCCGGAAAATGTCAGAAAGGAAATTCAACGGGCCACCGAACAAACTGCGCGAAACAAAGGCATGGTTCTGAGTGTGGCTCTGAACTACGGCGGACGAGCCGAGATTGTTGACGCTGCGCGTGCCGCAGTCAGGCGATTACTTGACGAAGGTAGCCGGCCTGACGAGCTTACAGAAGAACGCATTGCTAACGAACTTTACACCAGAAACCTGCCGGAGCTCGATCTACTTGTGCGTACGAGTGGTGAGCTGAGGATCTCAAACTTTCTACTCTGGCAAAGCGCCTACAGCGAGATCTACGTGACCGAAACCTTCTGGCCCGACTTTCGCCGCGTACACCTGCTCGAAGCAGTCGTTGACTATCAGCGGCGCGATAGACGGTTCGGTGGATTGAAGTTGGTGGTCAGCAAAAAATAGGTCGTATTGGTCCTATTGGTCCGATAAGACCTATTTCAGCCTAACTAATGAACAGAATCCTAACGGCGCTCGTTGTTCTGCCCTTTCTGATCGCCTCAATTCTCATTTTTTCTTTATGGTGGGTGTTTGTGTTGCTCGCGGCGGCCGCGATGGTCCTGGGCCTGTGGGAGTTTTACCTGCTCGCGAAACGGCTGAAGCTCGAACCCAATGCCGCAGCCGGGTACGTTGCCGGCGCTGCGCTGATCACTATCTGCCTTCAGAATGACCCGGCTGTTAATCTGCTGCTGGCCCAGTTCGTGATCATCTTGTTGACCGCTGCTGTCTTGATCGCTGCGACATTACGCGGCGCTCCATTCGATAAGATGATCGCATCTGCGGGCGCAACGGTCCTCGGTGTTTTGTATGTACCACTGCTCGGCAGTCACCTCGTGTCTCTGCGCATCGGTTTTGATCCTCCGTTATCCGCCCACTTGCTCTCTTATTTCTTTCTCGTTCTGATGGGTGCAGATGCGGGTGCTTATTACGTCGGCCGAGCTTTTGGAAAACGCAAACTCGCGCCCGCGATCAGTCCGGGCAAGACCTGGGAAGGCGCAATCGGCGGCATTGTTGTCGCCGCGGCTATGGCTGTTCTGGCTCACTTCTGGTTCTTTCACGAGCTGCCACTCAAATACATTCTGCCGCTGGCAATCATCATGACCGTAGTGGGAATCTTTGGCGATCTCGCGGAAAGCGCGCTGAAGCGTGGTGCCGGAGCAAAGGACGCCGCCAGTATTCTTCCAGGCCATGGCGGCATACTCGATCGGCTTGATAGCTTGCTCTTCAATGCGCCGCTCATCTACTATTTTGCACGCTTCTACTTCCATAGCTGACGCTCCGAGATGACCACTAAAAAGATCGTTCTGATTGTTGGCGGAGTGGTCGTCGTGCTTGGATTGCTGGTCGTCATCTTCGTCGGCGGTATCGTTGGCTTTGCCTTATACCAGGTCGGGAACAGCGAAGCGGCACTGAAAGCAAAAGATTTTCTTCGTAACAGTGAAAAGCTGAAACTGGACATTGGCGAGGTAAAAGAGTTCGGCAGCATCGTTACCGGAAGCGTCAGTATTCACGATGGAAACGGCGAAGCAACGGTGAATCTAAAGGTAGTCGGCGAAAAAAAGACCGTTAACGCCTCGGTTCACCTGGTGCTTGTAAGCGGCAGCACCTGGCGTGTAAGTTCCGCCTCATATGTTAACGCGTCAGGCCAGACCGTCGAGCTCCTGGACCCCTACGATTCCAAGTTAGTAACCCCCCTCTTGATTGCATGACCGAATCATCAATGCATAGCGCCGGAGTGGCCATACTCGGTTCAACCGGATCCATCGGGTGCAACAGTCTTCGCGTCATTGAATCGTTAACTACGAGACGCATGCGTGTCGTTGCTCTTGCGGCAGGCACGAATGTCGAACGGTTAGCGGATCAGATTGCCGCGCACCTGCCGGAGTTAGTCTCAGTCGGTAATGAAGCTGCTGCGCACGACCTGCGCGCGATGTTGTTTGCGCGCAATATCGATCTACCGCGCATCGTTACCGGTGAAGCCGGACTGGTCGAGGTTGCGACTCACCCGGAAGCTGACTGCGTTATCTCAGCAACTGTAGGCGCGGTGGGTTTTGTACCGACACTCAAAGCGCTCGAGATGGGTAAGCGAGTCGCCCTGGCCAACAAAGAAACACTGGTGATGGCCGGGGAGTTGATGACACAAGCCGCGAGGAAGTCAGGCGCCGAGTTATTGCCCGTCGATTCCGAGCACAACGCTCTGCATCAGTGTTTGAGAGGTGAGCGACGTGAGGAAGTACGCCGGATCATCCTGACCGCTTCGGGCGGACCGTTTCGGACAAAGAACAAAGCCGAAATGAAACTCGCGACCGTGTCGGAAGCGATGCAGCATCCGACCTGGAGCATGGGTGCGAAGATCACGATCGATTCAGCCACGTTGATGAACAAAGGGCTGGAGGTTATCGAGGCTCATTGGTTATTTGGATTTGGTCCGGACGAGATCGATATTCTCGTCCATCCTGAATCAGTCGTTCATTCGATGATCGAAATGGTGGATGGCTCGGTGATAGCCCAGATGGGAGTCACTGACATGCGTCACGCGATTCAATATGCGCTGACGTATCCGGAGCGACACTCGTGCCAGTTACCGCCGCTTGATTTGGCGGCGGTTTCTGGTCTTCATTTTGAGACTCCCGACCTCGAGCGATTCCCTTGTATCGCGCTCGCGTATCGCGCATTGAGGGAAGGAGGCACGCTTCCCGCAGCGATGAACGCCGCGAATGAAGAGGCCGTCAGCGCGTTTATCAATGAACGAATCTGTTTGACGGAGATTCCGCAGATCATTGAAATCGTGATGGAGGAACATTCGAATCAACCTGCGAAAGACATTCAAACCATCCTCGACGCCGATCATCACGCGCGCCTCGCCGCCCTCGCCGTTATTGGAAAGCTTTCCAAGGCAGCGGTTTGATTCTCTCTGCGTAACCTCTACGTGTCTCTGCGTCCTCTGCGGTGAACTGCCTCTAAACATGTTTTACCGCAGAGGAGCAGAGATACGCAGAGATATGCAGAGGTTACGCAGCGAATTGTTTGACGTTCGCTTAACCGAGCACGTAAACTCGGTTTGTGCAACCCCGACTCGGAGTCTTCGAGTCTAACTGTGGTTGTTTTGACACAAGACTTTGAGAAAAGGCCCTGAATGACGTACCTATTGTACCTGCTTGGTTTCATATTCATATTAGGTTCCGCTGTAGTCCTTCACGAATTTGGCCATTTCATAGTTGCCAAACTTTTTAAGATTCGCGTTGAGACCTTTTCAGTCGGTTTCGGCACTCGTTTGTTTGGCAAGAAGTGGGGAGACACTGACTACCGCGTCTCTGCCATCCCGCTGGGCGGTTATGTGAAACTCGGTGGCGACGAGTCAAACGCGCCACTCGAAGGCGCAGGGTCTCAGAATATTCCACCCGAGGAGATGTTCAATCTTCGCCCGCGCTGGCAGCGTGTGCTTGTCTCGCTAGCGGGGCCGATCATGAATATCCTCACTGCGCTCGCGATCCCGTTTGCCGGAGCGTTGATTTACGGAGTTCCCGCGACGCCTTCTCCAGTGGTCTATTACATCCAGCCGGGTGGCGCCGCGCAGTTAGCCGGGCTTAAGCAGGGCGATCGGATAATCTCATTCAACGGCGATGACAATCCGAGTTGGGACGCAATCAGCGGTGATGCACTGCTCTCGCCAGGCCGGCCGTTGCCCGTCGTTGTAAACCGAAACGGCTCGGAAGTTTCCCTGACGATAACGCCCACCACGCGAACGGAGAATGGTGATTCAGCAGGTTCTTTGGATTTCGTTCCCGATTATGGCGGCTTGCCGGTCGTAGTAGCCGAAGTGCAGGCGGGCTCGCCTGCGGCGGAAACGGGCTTGAAAGAGGATGACCGTTTCATTTCGATTGGCGGCGAAGACGTAAAGAGCTCGGCACAGGTTACCGAATACATTCGCACTCACGATGCGCAGCGGATTCCGATTGTTGTGAATCGTGGCGGTCAGACCATTCAGCTCACGACTAATGAACGCCGTATCAACGGCAAGTTGGGAGTCCTGGTCACGGAACAGTTTCCACTGCACGCCGCCGGCATTGGTTCGGCTGCGAAATATGCCTACGACACAAACATTCAGATTGTGCGTTTGACCGGCAAGGCACTCGGACAGGTCTTCACCGGACAACGATCTCTAGGAAAGACACTTTCAGGCCCGATTGGGATCTACCAGGCCACGCAAAAATCGATTGAGAAACTCGGCTGGGACGGCGTCTTCGGAATGCTCGGTTTTCTCAGCCTGAACCTCGGCATCTTCAACCTGCTTCCAATCCCGGTGCTCGACGGTGGCGCAATCTTCCTGCTCCTTCTCGAGGGATTGCTGGCGCTGATTGGTTTATCGATCTCTGCGGCGGTCCGCGATCGTATTCAGCAAGTAGGCTTCGTGGTGGTGTTGTTGTTGATGGTTTTTGTAATTAGTAACGACCTGCTGAAAGTTTTCGGCGGAAATCGCGAATCGCAGAAACCACCGGCTGCTTCAGCTCCGGCAAAATAGGATGCGCAAGTCGCGACCAGTTCAGGTTAAGAACATTCAGATCGGTGGTGGCGCTCCGGTGGTGATTCAGTCGATGACTAAGACTGACACCTCCGACGTAGGCGCCACTGTGGCCCAGATCGAAGAGATGGTGCGAGCCGGTTGTGAGATTGTCAGGCTTGCCGTTCCTGACAACGATGCGGCGGTCGCGTTGAAAGAGATCCGCAAGCGAGTGCCCGACGTTCCCCTGGTCGCCGACATTCATTTCCATTACAAACTGGCATTGATGGCTCTGGAAGCCGGCATCGATAAATTGCGGCTGAATCCAGGCAATATCGGCGCGCACGAACGCATTCGCGAGGTCGTGCGCGCAGCGCAATCGCAGAAGGTGCCAATCCGTATCGGGGTGAACGGAGGCTCGCTCGAGAAGGATCTGCTGAAGAAGTACGGCACCGCGACACCTGAAGCGATGGTCGAGTCAGCATTACGTCATATTCAGATCCTGGAAGATCTCGATTTCACTGACATCATCATCTCGCTGAAGGCTTCGGACGTGCACCGGACAGTTGCCGCTTATCGTCTGCTCGCCGAAAAGGTGGACTATCCGTTTCACCTGGGGGTGACCGAAGCAGGGACATCGTTCAGCGGTACTGTGAAATCTTCCATCGGGCTTGGGATTCTGCTTCACGAGGGAATCGGCGACACGATCAGAGTTTCACTTGCGGCTGAGCCGCAGGAAGAAGTTCGAGTCGCCTGGGAGATCGTGAAATCGCTGGGACTCCGAACACGCGGAGTGACGGTGGTTGCTTGTCCAACCTGCGGCCGGTTGGATGTGGACAACTTTGTCGGCATCGTAACCGAGATAGAGCGGCGGTTGGCCCACATCGAGGAACCACTACATCTTTCCATCATGGGCTGCGCGGTGAATGGCCCGGGCGAAGCTCACGATTCGCAACTCGGAATAACGTTCGGGCGAGGCGTGGGCATGATCTTCAAAGACGGTGTGCCGATGCGCAAAGTTGCGGGCGAGGATATTGTTGAAGCGTTCGTGACTGAAACCGAGAAGCTACTGGCTGATCTTAAAAGTAAGCCGCAGATAAACACGGATGAGAACGGATCAATCCGTCTTCATCCGCGTTAATCCGTGTTACCTGACTTTGGGTCTCTTCTGAGCCGGGACATCGCCGGCCATTACCAAAAACAAAGCATCCGTCGTCACCTTGCGGTTGATATTCACGATCAGTTGCTCGCGCAGGTCTTCAATCTGAAGTATCCAATCAGCCGCCCGGCTCGGATCCAGTTTCCTGCTGATCTCCGTCAGCTCAGCCGACAAGTCTTCGTTCACCAGTCGATCTGTTTCCACTCCCAGCGACAACATCCAGGCGTCGCGAATCAGCGTTTCGAGCACGTCCAGTCGTTCTTCAAACTCGTCCTTGTACTGCGCTTCGTTGAGCTGCTCTGCTGAGCGTAGCAGTTGTGCGCGATCGTCGCTGACTACCAACGCGCTGAGCACTTTGAGCATTGCCTTTCGCTGCGCGGTGAATGTCACGAGGTCATTCGACAACGCTCGGCCCATGCTTCCGCCCGCCGCGCGAGCTCGCAAGCGTGCAGTCTTGCTATCGACAAAATTGTTCTTAATCAAATGAGTCTCGATCTCGGCCGGCGTTAACGGTGAGAACCGGATCATCTGGCAACGCGAAAGAATCGTCGGCAAAAGCATCGCCGGACGTGCCGTAATCAGAATAAGGTGCGATGTTCTCGGCGGTTCTTCGAGAACCTTCAGCAGGGCGTTGGCCGAAGCATCGTTGAGTTTGTCAGCCTCGTCGATCAGAAAAATTCGCGCCTTGCCTTCGAAGGGCCGGAAGTTGGCTTCCTTCTCAATCTGGCGCATCTGCTCGACGCGCAACACACGCTTAGGTGCAACGACGAGTCCAACGTCCGGGTGGTCCGTCCAGATTATTTGCGTCCACTCATCCGCGTCGTCGCGTTGCGGATAGTTTAATTTCGCGATACGCGTGCAGGAAGAACACACGCCGCATGCTTCATGGTCCTTCGGTGTGCGGCAGTTCAAAGCGCGGGCAACTTCGAGGGCAAACAGTTTCTTACCGACACCTTCTTCACCTGCGAATAGGAGTGCGCCGGGCAGCCGGTCAGAAACCAGCATCCGTTTCAGTGCTGTTTTTACTCGTGTGTGGCCCGTGAGCTGATCAAACATAAATCATTTCCGAGTGCCAATTGCCGATTGCCAATTTTTTTCAATCGGCAATGGGCAATTGGAAATTGGCAATCTCAACATGTCCTCTGCTATGCAGGTACGGAATAATAATCGCTCTGACGCGTTCCTGTGTGCGCTCGACTGGTCCACTCGAATCGATAAGCTTCACTCGTTCGGGCTCGGCCAGGGCAATCTGCAAATATGCATCACGCACGCGCGTGTGAAAGTCGGCATGCTCGATATCCAGGCGATCCCGTGTCGCAGTCTTATTATTCGATCGCCGCGTGGTGCGATTGGTTGATTCTGTAATTGGAACATCAAACAGTAACGTCAGGTCAGGCTTCAGTCCCTCGGTTGCCAGTTGAACGATTTGCGAGATCAGTTCGGGCGAGAAGCCGCGTCCCGCTCCTTGATAAGCCACGGTCGCGTCGGCGTAGCGATCCGAGATTACAACCCTGCCCGCCTCCAACTCCGGACGAAGCATTCGACGCACGTGCTGCGCGCGATCGGCGGCAAAGACGAGTAGCTCCGTGAGTGGATCAACCTCTTCCATCGCGTCCAGCAATGCCGCTCGCAAGCGCAGACCAAGCGTCGTACCGCCGGGCTCGCGCGTCAGCAGAGCGTCACAACCATTGGCGCGCAGGAAGTTACCCAGCAATTTTAACTGAGTCGATTTCCCACTGCCGTCGATACCCTCGAAGGTAATGAAAGTTCCCGCCACGAGTCCTCCAAGGCCGCAAAAAGCACAAAAAGCACAAAAGGATTGTCAGTGTATTTTTGTGCCTTTTGTGCTTTTTTGTGGCCGCTCGCGAGAGTGTAAACGAATGTCACGCCTCAGGCGAGTTGACATCGTGGCGGACGTCTCGTGGGTTTGCTTCTGTCGTGGCTTGCGAATGGAGTTCGCCGGTCGCACGTCTCGTTTGTGAGATGGTCGAGATGGCGTGCTTGAAAATCAGTTGTTCCTGAGACCCGGATTCGAGTAGGACCGAGAACTTATCGAAACTCCTGATACGCCCGGTCAGCTTGGCCCCATTCAACAGGTACACGATTACGGACGTTTTTTCACGCCGCACCGTATTGAGAAAGGCGTCCTGAATGTTTTGTGGTGCCTGTTTGCCGTCCGACATGATGAAACCCGGGGGTGGAATTTAAATCGCGCGGTTACAAGGAGATTACAACACAGGTCTTTGGCTGACAAGAGTTAGCGGGAGATGTGAGAGAAAGATGATTATTTGGACCGCGGCCCACCGGCGAGAAATTCCATGATTGATCGCAAAATGCTGTTTTCTTCGCCAAAACCGTGAAACCACTCGACCCCGGCTTCATGGCGAAACCATGTCAACTGGCGCTTGGCATAATGACGCACGTCCAGTTTGGTCTGTTCGATGGCGCTGTCGAGGTCGCGCAGGCCCTGAAGATATTCGACGACCCGCCGGTAACCGTGAGCTCCGAGCGCGTTTGACGCTGGCGAAAAACCCCGCTCCAGTAGGCCCTGAACCTCCTCGACTAACCCGGCTTTGAAATGCGCTTCGGTGCGTTCGTTAATCCGTTTGTAGAGTTCGGCGCGGGGTGGATTCAGGGCGAGGATGCGCAGGCGACGCGAGCTTTCATGTGGCTTTGGTCTATGCAGCTTCTGGTCCACTATGGATTGTCCGGTCTGCAAGTGGACTTCGATAGCTCTTTGTACGCGCGGCCAGTCGCGCGGGTAAAATTGCCGCGCTGCGTCCGCGTCGATTCTGGTCAGGAGTCGATGTAGGTGTTGGATGCCATGCCTTTCGCGAATCTGGTTGAGCCGGCGACGAAGTGATTCATCGGTCGGAGGGCTTACGAAGAACGGCTGCCGCAAGGCGCGCAAGTAAAAACCGGTGCCGCCCACAAGGAGGGGAAAGCGGCCGCGACTCTCGATCTCTTCGATCTTCCTGGCCGCCTCGCGTGCCCATTCGCCGGCAGTGTAGTTAACGTCAGGAGAGACAAAATCGATTAGGTGATGCGGAACACCTTTGCGTTCTTCGAAAGGCACCTTGGCCGTTGCGATGTGGATTTCCTTGTAAACCTGGACCGAATCGCAGTTGATAATTTCGCCGTTGAGTTGTAGGGCGACTTCGATTCCGAGGGTGCTCTTGCCCGATGCGGTGGGCCCTACGATAGCGATGACGGGAGTTTCAGTTGTGCTCTCGCTCACATGCGAAAAAGTATCACAATCCAGATGAGAGCAAGCAGTACGAAGCCGCCGATGATTTGATTACGTGAGAAGCGCATCCAAGCCTTGCGAGAAGATGGCGCTGAGTTTGAGCGACATACCCGGGAAGATCGGCGACTCGAGATCGTCGTTCCCCCTCAGTGTCGTCACTTCCTCAAGAATGTTATCAGTCGGTCGAAAGATCGTTAACGAGTGCGACCAGCAATCGACAATCCAATACTCCGGCACGCCAAATTTGCCATAGACTTTCCGCTTCAAATTAAAATCGCGTGAGCGGTTTGTGCTACCGGGCGAAACGATCTCGATCACTAAATCCGGCGCGGCATTGAAGCGGTTGTTGGCAACGATAGTCTCCCATCGTTCCTTCCGGACGAAAACGATATCGGGAATGACAGAATTGTACTTGTCGAAAACTGCGCCCGGACCAGGTACTAAGGTGCCGATCGGATTCTGCCTGAGGTAGTTAGATAGTTCCACCTGAAGATTGTTAAGCACTAGTTGGTGAGGAATACCAGGTGCACAAGACACGTAAAGCTCTCCTTCTATGAGTTCAAACCGGTGCCACTCGTCGTACGGTATTGCCTCAAGATCGTCGATGGTCATGAGGTGTTTGACTTTTGAGGCCATGATTAGTTTCTCTCTGTTGAGGTTGGGAGATACTCTACCACAAAATTTCGTTTAATACATCCGGGTAATCTCTATACCTGAATAGTAGGCTTTGAGAATCTGTTCCGAGGTCCAGCCTTGTTTGGCGAGGCCGTAGGCGCCGACCTGGCACATGCCGACGCCGTGGCCCCAGCCGCGACCGGTAAAGATAAACTCAGTCACACGCCCGTTGTCGTCATACTCGCGGTCGATGACGAAGAGTTGCTCGCGTAAACCGAGCGCCGAGCGGATGCGACCACCGCGAACATGCGCCGTGCCGTTCGTTCCGAGGACCTCCAGGTCTGTTACGCGATGTGATGAACCGCGCGATACGACGCGAAGATCGACGATTTGACCGATTCCTCTCGCCGACCGCGCTAAACGCGCCTGGACCTGCGCCACCGACAGTCCCCTGGTCCAGTTAGCAAACGGCGACATTCGATCAGCGGCGGCGCCGTTTGGCGCGGGCTTAACTTCCAGAAAGTCGATCTGTCCATTTGCGGCGAGGTGATAGGTAACAGGCTCGCCACCAACCAGAGCTACCGACGAAACTGCATACGGAAGCTCGCCGAGCTGTCGAAATAAAAACGCATCAGGATTCACCCTGATGGGCTGATCTTTACCTTTTGTCGAGCGGAGTATCAGTTGTCCATCGCTCGTGGGACGGGCATTTGCCTTCTGTAGTTGCAGCAGATTTCGACCTTCGAGAATGCGCGAGATGGCGTGCAGCACGCGCGCACGCGACAGTGGTGCTCGTGGCCGCAGCGTCGCATCGGGATAAACGGACAAATACCCATCGCGGAGCAGCATCGCAAGGTCGGCGCGGTTCTGTAACGGGACTTCTGCCGCGTCTTTTACGGCCAACAGGTAATCCGCGTCAGCATTATTCAACAGCGTGCCGGCTCTGCTTTCTCCAAAGACTGCCGCTGAGAGTGCGGTCGCAAATGCAGCAGGGCGATTTACATCATCGCCGGTGGTTGGTGTGATCTGACGAGCCAGGCGAGCCACGTTCGCCAGCCAATTACGCACCTCAGAGACCGTCGCATCCGCGGACAACCACGAATCGGAAACACGCAACGTGCCGAAGTTCTGCGTCAGTAAAAGGCTGACGTCCCTTGCGAGCGGAACATTGTTGTCGTCACGAAGCTCCGCAGGTTGGCGCGTTGTTTTAATCACAAACCGATCGAACGTCGCGCCTTCAGCAGCGCACTCGCGCCCGCGCAAATATGGAATCGCTTCGTTGAAGATGTTTTCAGAATCTTCAGTGCGTCCGCCGCAGGTGGATGTGTAAAGCGCATTGATCGGCTCACCCTGGTAAGTGGCGATCAGTCCACGCGTTTCATCAACAGCCCTGGTCGATAACGGATTCTCTGAGGTGAGTCCGCGATAGACTTGCGATCGCGTGGTCGGGAGAATGTCGAAACCCTGCGCCATGAACTGGCCGCGATTTTTTAGCGCGTAAGTGCGAGCGGCGATGGCCTGCGCCTTCAAAGCCTCGATTGCGGGATAACCGCCGGGCGAGAGTTCGTTGGCAACGACACCTTTCACGTAGTCTTCAAGTCCTAATTCATTAACGACTGTCAGCGCACCGCGCAGATTTGTGAACACTTCGATGCGTCCACGATAAGGGCGATCGTTAAAACGCACGGGCGCATTCTTCTCATCGTCAGAAGCAAATGCGACTGGCGCGCTCGAACTGAACATTCGCCCAGCCGACGACGAAGCAACTACCTCGCGGCTAGGCAAAGCAGGCAAAGCCGGACGCGCAGTAAGACGAACCGGACTGTTGTTTGCCGGTGCTTGCTTTTGCGCGATGGTTGGCGGGTCCTGTCCTTCGATGGTTGCGTCAATGCCTGCTGTCTCCAGGCGCGCGCGAAACTCTTCAGCCTCTTCACGGGAAAGCTTGCCGCCGACGAACATTCCCCACGTTTTAGTTTCCGTGTCGTAAGCTGCGTGTGCATCTTCACCGGTGATCTTCTGGATCTCTTTCTCGTTCTCTTCCGCCTCTTCACGCGTGGCTGCGCCACCGACGAGCACTCGAAATCCGCCCTCCTCGGCTGCTGCGGGAAGCGGAGAGAGGAGTCGTGCATCAACACGAACACGTGATGTATCGAGCGCAAGCAGCGTAGTGCCGCCGCCACTCGCGTTCATTAAGTGACCGGCGGTCGAAATAACAGCGGAGTGCGCGTCCGTACTCAGCGCTACGCGAATCGTTGGTTCCGGCCCAGGCAGCGGCGCCAAACTTGGCGACGTGATGATCGGAGTTGTCGCAGAGGGCGGAGTCCAGACGGGTTGCGCTCGTCTTGGCCGGGTGTCTTGTTGCTGGGCAAAAGCGATTGGGGAGAAAAACGATTGCGCCAGCAATAAAGTAATGACTTTGCGGGCGAGGGAACTACACATCATGCGGATACTACTACAAAAACAACCACAGATTACACAGATAACGCAGATCAGGAAAATCGGCGGAATCGGCGGAATCTGTGGATCAAAGTCCCAACTCTATGGTATAGACGGGGCACCCCCGACTGATGAGGAAGACTACTTCCCAAAGCGTTCCGTTTCTCATGATGGCCTCGCTTGCCCTGGCGTTGCTGGCGATTAGTTGTCTGCCAAAACCGACAGGCGAGAGCGGCGATATCACGATTACGCTCTACGGATTCTCAATCATGAAGGAATCGCTCGAGAAAGCGATCTTTCCGGGCTTCATAGCGAAATGGAAACAGGAACACGGGCAAGTGGTCCAGTTTCAATCGTCATTTGCAGGTTCTGAGACTGTCACTAACCAGATTTTGCGCGGCGCCCCGGCTGACATAGCGATTCTGTCAATCGAGCGCGACGCGCAGCGATTACAGAAGGACGGATTTGTCACCACTGACTGGCATTCGTTTCCCGGTCACGGAGTAGTAAACAAAACGCCTTTCGTGATTATCGTGCGTAAGGGAAATCCGAAAGCGATTCGCGACTTTTCAGATCTGGCGAAGCCCGGAATCCGGCTGATTCATCCCGATCCGATCAGTTCGGGTGGGGCGCAGTGGTCGATACTCGCGATTTATGGATCGGAGTTAAAGAAGTCTGAAGCGGAATCCAAAGAACAAGACAAAACACGGGCGCTGCAAACGCTTCGCGCAATCTGGAAAAACGTGATCTCGACGCCCGGTTCGGCGCGTGAGGCGCGAACAACTTTCGAGCTCGGCAACGGTGACGCACTAATCACTTACGAACTCGAAGGGTTATTGATGAAAGAAGCAAATGCTCCGATCGAGATCGTTGTGCCACAGGCGACTATCTTCAGCGAGCATCCGGCGGTAGTGATCGATAAAAATGTTTCGACCGCAGAACGTCCGGTAGTCGATGCGTTCATGCAGTATCTCTGGAGCGACGAAGCGCAGCAGGCATTCGTGAAGTTTCACTTCTATTCAGCGACCAACGATGCGTTCAACCAGGCAAACACGGCTTTTGGACATATCGAGACTCCGTTTGGAATCGATTATTTCGGCGGCTGGGATAAAGCGTATCCGGAGGTGATTGAGAAGGTGTTTCGGGATCAGGTGCAGAGGAAGTGAACCACGGTAACACGGATCGAAGATACGGATTTAAGAGATCCGTCTTTGTCCGCGTTTTTCATCCGTGTTATCCGTGGTTGCTTTTTTAAATGAGTACGATTGTTTCATCAATGCGCCATGTTCGCGGGTTCGATGTCGCTCGACCGCTCAGCATCGGCATGCTCGTCTTCATGATGCTGCCGCTCGTGTTTCTCCCGCTGGCATCGATCTTCATCTTCGGAACCAGCAATGGTCTCGACAAATTCTGGGGAGCACTGACAGCGCCCGAAGCTATCTTCGCGCTAAAACTCTCGATGGCCACCAGCTTCTGGGCCACAGTGTTCAACGTAATCTTCGGACTCTTCGCCTCCTACGTCTTATCACGTTACAACTTCTGGGGCCGCAACGCCCTCATCGTAACGATCTCGCTGCCGACTGCGATCCCGACCGCTGTCGCGGGCTTTGCATTGTTACTGCTTTGGGGACCGTACGGCACGCTCGGTCGCCTGCTTGCGCCGCACGGTTTTCAAATCATGTTCACGGCCGGCGCGATCATCCTGGCGAATATCTTCGTTACGTTCCCGCTTGCTTTCGGGGTCATCAAACCCGTGTTTGACACGATGAGCCGATCGCTTGAAGAGGCTTCGGCAACGATCGGCGCGACGCGTTGGCAAACCTTCTGGCACGTAACATTGCCGTCATTGCGCGGCGCGATCGTCTCCGGCGCACTGTTGACTTTCGCGCGCGCCGTCGGCGAGTTTGGTTCGACGATCCTCGTATCGGGAAATCTTGCCGGGCGAACACAGACAGCGCCGCTCTATATCTTCGCAAAATTCAACGAGGGTCAGATCGAAGCAGCGAACGCGATCGCCATCGTTCTGGCTTTGTTTTCATTCTTAATCTTTAGCGTTCTGTTTTTTGCGCGCGATTGGCTCGACGTTGATTGAGGCATTTTCGTGAAAGCCAAAGAATCACTGATCCCAAGACCTGATCCGCCGGCATCCATCGCCGATCCGCCGCGCGCTGCTGCAAGTGTGATTGGAATCAGCAAGCGCTTCGGCAAAGCGAGTGTGCTTGAAAACATCAGTTTCGACGTCGCCGAAGGCGAGGTGCTGGTTTTACTTGGCGCGTCCGGGAGCGGCAAGACCACGATCCTGCGCATCATCGCGGGACTCGAAATGCCATACACCGGCAAAGTAATTCTGCACGGCAAGGACGTGACCGAACTGCCGGCGCGGGAGCGAGGCGTGGGAGTTATCTTCCAGTCGTATGCGCTATTTCCCAAGATGACGGTCGAGAAAAACATCGGCTATGGGCTCCGCATCCGCAAGCGTAAACGCAAGGAGATTCGCGAAACGGTGAATGAGCTGCTGTCGCTGGTCCAACTCACCGAGCATCGTAAAAAATATCCGTCACAACTTTCCGGTGGCCAGCAGCAGCGCGTCGCCATCGCCAGGACGCTCGCTTACAAACCGGAAGTGTTGTTGTTTGACGAACCATTTGGCGCGCTCGACACGCAAACGCGCGCTCACCTGCGCCGCGAGATCCGGGCCTTACTCAAAAAGGTCAACGTTCCCTCGATCTTCATCACGCACGATCAGGAGGAGGCGCTCGAACTCGGCGATCGCGTCGCCGTGCTCAATGTGGGCCATATCGAACAGATTGGGACTCCGTTTCAGATTTACAACTATCCGGCAACGGAGTATGTAGCAACGTTTTTGGGTGCGGCTAACGTTCTCGATGCAGTTGTAAGAGACGACTTCCTCGAGGTTGGTTCGGCGCAGATCCCGGCGACTATCGACAGAGACAAGTTTAAGCCGGGTGATTGCGTCAAGATAATCTTCCGGCCCGAAGATGTTTCGTTGAGTCGAGGAGAGTTTCTGCGATCAGGCCACGCTAAAATTGCGACGGCCAGTATTGAAGAGATCACTTTTATCGGGGCGTACGAACGTCTTCGTTTGCGCTTAAACCACGCCGAGGAATGTAAAACCGAGGAAACTCCTTACTATCTGACCACCGAAACGCCCGAACGCCGGCCGACAAAATCGATTATTGCAACTCGTCCCAAGCCGGAAGCGGCGGCGACACGATTGCACGTCGGAGAACGAGTCGTAGTCGCACTAACCTCATTCACCATACTGCCATCACAAAGGACCTCATGACGCGCAAAGTGTTGCTTGGTCTTTTGTGCTTCTTCGTGGTGCACAACGCGCGGGCACAGTCTCAATCCGACAATCAATTATGGACCGACGTTCAACTGGCGGCGCCGGTCACGAGCATCGTTGATTTCAATATCCTGGGCACTCTTCGGCTTGGGCGTGACATCCATCGTCCAGTTGACGAGCGCATCGGCGCCGGGTTCACTTTCAAATTCGGGAAGTATCTGACTGTTGCGCCAAACTATTTGCACATTGGCATGCAGCCATTCCGCGGCCGCAGAGTTTGGGAAAACCGGCTCTCGCTTCCGATCACGGTGCGCTTCAACATGGACAAGTTTAGATTGAGCGATCGAAATCTGTTTGAGCGGCGGCTGCGAAATTCAGGAGCGAAATCAACGCGCTACCGAAATCGATTTCAGATTGAGCATCCGATCGGTTCTGACAAATGGAACTTGTCACTATACGTCGCAGATGAGGTGTTTTACGACTGGAGCATCGATCGCTGGGTGCGCAACCGGTTCACGATCGGCGGGAGCAAAGTATTCAATAAACACTTCACACAGGATTTCTATTATCTGCGGCAGAACGATGGTGTTAGTGTCCCAGGGGATCTAAATGTTATTGGAACCACGTTGAGATTTAGATTCTAGGGCCCTCACGGCAAGACTGTGGAACTCGCGTCTTACGGCATTGATGTTCGCGAAAGGTAACGCGTGGGCGTGGGTGCGGTTAGTGAGCAGAATAAAGACTCGCTGATGCTGCGCGTCGATCCAGAGAGAGGTCCCGGTGAATCCGTTGTGACCGAAGCTGTCTGGAGGTAGATCTAGTCCGCCGCTGGAGTCTTTGGTCGCCGCCAGTTGCCATCCGATCGAGCGGGCCTCTTCCAAGCCTGCCGTCATGTTTTCACGAAACATCCGGCACGTCTCGCGGTTGAGTAACTTGCTTGGATCTGCCAGAAACTGCTGCGCGAGTAAGTAAGTCTCGCGTGCAGTTGAAAACAATCCGGCATGGCCGGCTGCGCCTCCCAGGAAATAAGCGTTGCCATCGTGTACTTCACCCCAGATCAATCGCTGGCGTGAGTTTTGGTATTCACCAGCCCCGGTTTGCTTACACATGTCGAGTTCGTACGCATTGCCGGTCTCACACGCGGCGATACCTGTTTGCAGAGCAACCTCCGGATTGAAGAAAGTCTGTGTGAACTTAAGGGATTCAAAGATTTCATACTTCGCCAGTTCTGCCAGACGGTGACCGGTGAGATGTTCCAGCAAAATGCCTAATGCGATGAAACCCAGATCGCTGTAGACCACACGCGTGCCCGGTTTGTACTCGAGATCGAGGCTTGCTATTGTGCCTGCTGCTCGCTCGGGTTCGTCGTCGGTGAGCAGGTAGAGCGGTCGCCAGGCGGGAAGACCTGACGTGTGAGTCAGGAGCTCGCGGATGGTGATCATTTGCTTGTCGGTGCGATCGAATTCGGCGAGGTAATGAGAAACAGAACTGTCGAGCGTGAGTTCGCCGAGTTCGATTCGGCGCGCGCAGAGGAGTGTGGTGACGAGCGGCTTTGTCAGTGAAGCAAGGTCGTAGATCGTATCGAGCTTGTTCGCGACGCGGTAAGGTTCGACCACGGAATAACCCAGCGCATCTTCGTAAATAATCTTATCGCGCTCACCGACAAGGTAAACCGCGGAAGGAAACTCCCCCGCATCGATGTGCTGTTGCAGGAGCGCCGAAAGTTGATCGTTCCGAATCGGCATTTCACATCCGTGTTATCTGTGGTTTCACTCCCGGATGTTCCGCGTGCTCACGAATTCTCTCGAGCGTTCGCAACGCGAGACTCAGTGCATTCCGCCCTTCCAAGCCGGACACAGCGGGTGGCGCGCCATCCCTCGCAGATTCTAAAAACGAGACGATCTCAGCGCGCAACGGTTCGACATCGACGATATCAAGGTGTTTGACGTGCACGCCGGGCCACGCGCCGCCGGCAGTCGGCCGGTCCAGGCTGCTCACCGAAGCTCGTTTCGTTGTGTAATCCACCGCGACATAATCGTGAGGTTGAAAGAAACGCATCTTCCGAATCTTTTCTGTCCCTACTCGCGATGCCGTTATGTTCGCTACCGCCCCGGATGAAAACTCAAGGCGCGCGTTGGCGGCGTCAACTTTATTCGTAAGAATGGGGATTCCGACTGCATGAATGTTTGTCACTTCAACGTCTTCGCCGACGAGCCATTGCACGATATCGAGATCGTGAATCATCAAGTCGAGCACGACGTCGATGTCCAGCGAGCGCGCTGTAAACTCGCCAACGCGATGGATCTCAAAATAAACCGGCTTACGAACATGCGGCCGCAACGCGACGAGGGCGGGATTGAAGCGCTCGAGGTGTCCGACCTGAAGCACGGCGTTGCCTTTTTCAGCCGCGCGTATCATCCGGTCAGCCTCTTCGAGAGTTCTCGATATCGGTTTTTCAACCAGGACGTGAATGCCTGCCTCGAGCAGGCCGCAGGCAATTTCGCAGTGGGCCTCAGTCGACACTGCTACACTCGCGGCGTCAATACGCCCGATCAGTTCGCGCCAGTTGCTGGTCCAATCAGTTTTTCTTTCGCTGCTGATTGAGCGCGCGGTTTCTTCGTTGATATCGCAGACGGCCGTGAATTGGGACGCGCCTTCGCCGGCCAGAGTGGCGTGAATGCGCGCGTGCTGGCGACCTAGGCTACCGACTCCGATGACTGCTGTGCGTAGCATAATGCACGAAAGACATTTTACAGGATTTACAAGATTAGACATGATTACATGTTAATCCTGAAAAATTATGTAAATCCTGTTAATGGAGCCGAATATACTTGCATCCTTCAACGCTTGCCAAGCGAGTCTACATTTTCCTTTTCATCCTCATCATCGCATTTTACCTTTACGGGCTTGGCCAACTGCCATTGCTTGGACCAGACGAGCCGCGCTACGTGCAGGTTGCGCGCGAGATGTTCCTGACCGGCGACCTGGTCACTCCGCGGTTAGGCGGCCACACGTGGTTTGAAAAGCCCGCCCTGCTCTACTGGATGATCGTTGCGGCGTTCAAAGTTTTTGGCGTGAGTGAATGGTCCGCACGTCTTGGACCAGCAATCTGTGGCGTGCTGACGATCGTGGCCGTGTGTTGGGTCGGACGCGAGATCGACCTGGGCTTTCAGAGCCTGCTGGTCACCGCCACTTGCCTCAGCCTGGTCATTTTTTCACGGGCCGCGAGTTTCGATGTAGTGATTACGATGACAACTACCTGGTCGTTGGCGTTCTTTCTGTTGCACGAACTGAAAACGACGAGGCGCGGGTTTTTGATCGGCTTTTACGCCTTCGTGGGATTGTCGCTGCTGGCGAAGGGACTCGTCGGAATCGTGATCCCGTTTGGCGTTGTCGGTCTTTACTATTTATTGAGACGCGCATGGCCGGAGCGATCGGTTCTGGTTAGTTTGCTTTGGGGAGTTCCGCTGGCGCTCGCGGCGTCGGCAATTTGGTATGGCCCAGTCATCGCAAGACATGGCTGGACCTTCGTCGATGAGTTTTTCGTGCAGCATCATTTTGCGCGGTACGTTTCGAACAAGTATCACCACCCACAGCCGATCTATTTCTATCCAGTCATCATTCTGATGTTCACATTGCCGTGGACCGTGTTCTTCATTGAAGCACTGGTAAAAGCGCGAGGTTGGGTGTGGCGCGGCGCCGGCAAAGAAGACATTGTGCGGATCTTCGCACTGGCATGGCTCTTACTGCCGATCCTGTTCTTCTCGTTTTCCGGATCAAAGCTACCTGGCTACATCCTGCCATCCCTGCCGCCGGCCGCACTTCTAATCAGTGACGTGCTGCGTAAGAGAAGACCGGCGGTGCTTATTTCTATCGCGTGTGCGACTGTAGTGCTGGTGCTCGTCGCCGTGAACCGTTTCGCCGGGCCGATTGCGCAGCGTGAATCTGTGCGAGATTTACTCTTACGTGCAGATGCACGTGGTTACGCGAACGCCCCTGTGCTTGCCCGGCGAGGTGACGACCGTTCGGCGGAGTTCTATGCATATGGCCGAGTCGTTTATAACGCGAATGGTGAACCGGTAACGTTTGACGAGATTTCAATCGACGAGGCGCGCGCGCGTGGTGGAAGGTTCGTGGTTTTGATTCCGCTTGAGCACGTCGAAAATTTCCGCGGATCGCCCAGCATCGAAGTCATCGGCGACAACGGCCGCACCGCCATTCTTGGCTGGAATCCATGACAGGTTCAGAGTTCAGCCTTTAGGCTGCTGGTTCGACACCAAGCTGAAGCTTGAACTCTAAACTTAGCGTAAATTGCGGTCGAAGAAGTCGATCACGACCCGGTCGTAGGCTTCACCCTGTTCTCCAGTGGCCGAAGGCAAACTAAAGCCACTTAACGGAAGATCGGTGCGCGTTTCCACATTCGTTGGGACCGGGAAACAACTTTGCAGCGAAGCCGTAGCATCGCGCAGTGGCCCGGCTTCGGCGCCTGAGAGCAACAGCACGCGCTGGTCGCGTATTGAGTGCGCAAAGTCACACGCGCTCGTGTCGTCGTAACTTCCCAACAAATAGACCTTCATTGCCGTGCGCGAAAAATACTGCACGAAGCTGTTGTCCACACCGGCACAGTTTGAAACGGCGGTGTTCAATAAATCATTCGGCGATCGTGAAACCGAATCAAGCACCAGCACTTTGATCTGCGGTTCTGCACGCGCCGCCTTGAGCGCGCTGTACGCGCCGAGCTCAACCCCATAAACTCCGAAACTCTCTCCGACAAGCGTCTTTTGTTTTTCTGACTTCAGAGTGCGCAGGTGTTTGAGCGCAGCCAGCAGGTCGTCTCCTTCGCGAGCTCCAAGACTGGTCCAACCAATGAGCGGGTTCTCGCCATGACCGCGCAAGTCGGGCCAGAGGATCGTGAAGTTAGTGGTTTCATTGATCTTGACTCCGAGATTGAAAAGCCACGAACGATCGCCGCCATAACGATGGAGCAACACTATCGCAGGAGCACCCTCAGCGCCTTTGAGTAACCAGCCGCGGCCACGACGCCCATCGAGGTTGGTCCAGGTCTCATCGGTGACTTTGATCGCGCGCCCGCTGATACGTGAGAACGACTCCGGCGTAACGACATAAGGTCGCCTGGTCGGACGCGAAACACAATAGACGACAAATGAAAGCGCACCCACGACGGCGAGCACAATTACCAGCACTATTGGCAGGAAAGACTTGACGAGTCTTTTACCAATTCTTCGTCGGGGTGGCATTAGTGTGAGTAACCTCGGATCGCCTCATCATAGTCCTTCGGCGTGTTGATGTTAACAAAAAACCTGTCCGCCTGAGCGAGATTCCTGATCTCGGCAAACTCCACCCAGCGCGTCCTGACTGCTTCCAGGAGGTCGAGTGGCCGGCGGCGACCTGCTTCGATCAGCTCGGTCGCGCGTTGGCGGCAGGGATCGATGCGATAAAGAGCCGCGAGCGGTTGCGGGCGGCCGTCCGCCTGGACGGGAACCACCGCTTCGTGGTCCATGCACAAATCGGCGAGCTGCTGGAAGAGTTCAGGAGTAACGAACGGCAGATCGCAAGCCACGACGATGGCCCATTCACGTGCGCACGCCGTGAGGGCCGCATGGAGACCGCCCAGCGCGCCCCATTGTGGATAAATATCACGGACACTCGGGAGACGGGCATCGTTACGGCCGACAATGGTAACTAAGTCGGTAAGCTTCAGCAGGGTTTCGGTGATTCGTTCGATAAAGGTCTGTTGTTCGATGCGCAGTTGAGACTTGTCGGTCCCCATTCTGCTCGAGGCTCCGCCGGCGAGGATAAAAGCTTGACAGGATTTCAGGATTTGCAAGATTTTCAAGATATACCTCACGAGCAATCCTGTAAATCCTGTAATACCTTGACCGGCTTCTCAGGCGAAGATTATAGTCCTAACCGATGAACAGATTTACCCCCATTCTCAGCGCAATACTCATCGCCGTACTGGCGATGTTGGCCGTAGCTCAAAAACCGGTGGCATCCAGGGCGAATGGTCCGGAGCTTTTCGCTCTTGAAGATCTTCGTCCGGGCATGAAGGGAACCGCGCGAACAGTTTTTAGCGGAACCGAAACTGAGGAATTCGGCGTCGAGATACTCGGCGTCCTGCCAGGATTCCCCGGACCGCATCAGTCCGCAATCATCGCGAGACTGAGTGGCGCTAATGTTGAAAAGACCGGTGTCTTCGCGGGCATGTCAGGCTCGCCCGTCTACATCGACGGCAAGATCGTCGGCGCGATCGCATTCAGTTTTCCTTTCTCGAAAGAGCCGATAGCCGGGATCACGCCCATCAAGCAGATGATCGATCTCTTCAACAAGGGATCGGAAAACATAAAACCAAAAGAACCTCGGCCGGTTTCTTTCGCACAGCTTGCCGGTACTGACTGGAAACCCAATCTGCCGAAACCCGCGGTTTCTTCCGTTTCGCTTTTCACTCCTGTTTCGGCCGGATCGGCTTTGATGCCGCTGTTAGGCCAGCAGATGACGCCCATCGCCACGCCGCTCGTGTTCAGCGGTATCAGCCAGGAGTCGTTGTCAGCATTCGCGCCGCAGCTAGTTGCGAGTGGACTGCTGCCCGTGTCGGGCGTTGGTGGATCGGCGGCCATCACGCCACTGGCAGAGGTCAACGGAAACACGTTTCCGCCGGGAAGTTCGATCAGTGTTCAACTCGTGCGCGGCGACTATTCGCTGGCTGCGGCCGGAACGGTGACGTTGCGTGATGAAGATCGAATCTACGCTTTTGGTCATCCGTTCCTGAGTTTGGGCGCGTCGGATATGCCGATGACGGAAGCGTCAGTCGTGACCGTGATCTCCAACATGAACAATTCGTTCAAGCTGGCGGTGCCGGGACGTATGGTTGGCTCGATCTCGCAGGATCGAGCTTCAGGGATCTTTGGCCTGTTGCGCCAGGCGCCCAAGATGATTCCGGTCAAAGTCAATCTGCACACCAGCCGGGATCGGATCGAAACCTATTCCTACGAAATAGCCAACGACTCGTTTCTAACTCCGTTGCTGCTGAACATCACGCTTTTCAATACGATCACCTCCAGTGAGCGCGCGTTGGGTGATTCCACGATTACGGTGAAGGGTGAGATCAAAGTTAAGGGACAGGAAGCCATACAAATCGATCGCCGTTTCTCAGCAAACAATTCTCCGGTCCTGGCGGCGGGCTCGATTGCGGCGCCCGTGAGTTCACTTTTGACGAGCGGGTTTGATGATGTCCAACTTGATGGCATCACGCTGGATATCTCGTCTTCAGAGAACAAGTACGCGGGTACGCTCGAGCGAATTACTCTGGATCGCACTGAAGTGCGCCGCGGAGAAAAGATTGAGGTGCAGGCTTACGTGCGCACCGAGTCTGGCAAGCAGTTTGTGCAACGGATTCCGGTCCAGATACCCGAGGATGCTGCGCTGGGCCAATTATTGGTCTTTGTCGGCGACGGTGGCGCGTTGCAGGAAGGATCGGCAGCCAAATCGTTTGTGCCGCAGGATCTGGGCCAGTTGGTCAAGGCCATCAACACTGTCAAGAAGAGCGATCGGCTGTATGTGAAACTGTTTCGGATCACACCGGGAGCAGTGATTGGAACGAGCGAGCTTCCGAGTTTGCCGCCATCAATGGTCGCGACTTTAAACAGCGAGCGCACGTCGGGTGGTTATACGCCCACTGTTCTTTCTCCGGTTTATGAGATGGAGTTGCCGCCGGCTGAGTTTGTGATCTCCGGACAGCAACTCATCGCCATAGATGTCGTAAGGTAGTATTAACCACGGATAACACGGATCTAAATACCGGATCAGTGCTGATCTAATATTTAAAATCCGTGTCATCCGTGGTTAGGTTTTAGCTCAGCTTCGCGAGCGCGTTAATTCGCTCCTTGAATGCTCCCGCCAATATATCCACTTCCTCAGTTGAGTAATTCGCCGCACGGAAAGCATCCTTGATCTGGTCGTCACTCAGACGCTTCAGCAGGTTGTTCAGCCATTGAGCATCCGCAACAGTGAGATTTTCAAAAAGCTTCTTGTTCTTTCCGCCGTAATTAAAATCAATCACGTCGCCGTTCACCTTCTCGATAAACTTGGCTTTTACATAATCAGAAGGCTTGTTGCGACTGCGTGAGATAACGCCGCCCGTCTTGCCGAAAGTCCCGCCGAGATCGCTAATGATGTAGCGTAACTCTCCCTCCCCGGTGGTATTGCCGCGTTCTGCAAGGATCTCATTGTTGTCGTCTTTCATGTCCCAGTTGTTGATCATCACCATCAGGATCTTCAGCGCGCGGAACTCAGGCTTGTCCAGGAACGGATTGCTCTCCCACATCCAATTCCCGGCTCGCTTGACGTTCGCCGGCCTGGCTTCAAGCCGGACGTTTTCAAAGTCGCCCTTGCCTTCAATGGTCGCTTTAGGAACCAGGTAGGCTATTTCGGTTTCATAACCAAGCGCCCACAACAAACGATTGGCAGCAGTGTCAGGCTGCGCTTCCTTTCCAATCTTCGCGATCCATTCGTTTCCTTTGGCGTCGCGAACGCGATATTTCGTGGACCACCCGCCCTTCTTCACCTCGATAAAAGTTAGCTTGCTGAGGTCGGGCTTCATCTCTTCGCCGCCTGCGCCGAGAAGCAGGTTCCGACTCTCGATATCGGTAGGTTCACGCCAGAGAACCGGCGTGCCGGTGAGTTCCTTCTTCTCCTTTTTATCTTTCTTGTCTTTGTCTTGAGCCGTTGCGGCATAGGGTAATGCCAGCGTCAGGACCATTAACCAGATGAACCAATACCTTGATTTCCGATGGAACATGCTATTTGTCTCCCATTTCTGCGTCGCCGGATTATAAAACACGGATGACACAGATTATAAAACCTGATCTGTGTCATCCGTGTTATCTGTGGCTAAAATTTTATGGGTTTGGTGGTGTTGCGCCTTGCGGCGTGAGCCAAAGCTCGACGAAGAGTTGATCGCGAGTTGGACCGACCAAGGTTACGATGCGACGTTGATCGAGTCCACGGGAGTTAACTAGATAATCGACAACGCGGCTGGCGTGCTGTTGGACCTCGCCACGCTTGCTGGATTTCCCGGGATAGACGATCACGTATGCTGTCGCAGTCGGATCGTTTTGCAGTTCGATGCCGAAGTTGTCGAGACGTGCCTTCTCGTCATTGCGAGAGATGTCTGGAAACTCGTCAAACCTACGGCTGTTTAGTTTCGGAAGCGGAATCGCGACTGCGCAGTCTGCGGAACACTCGAGTGTATATCCGTCCATTGAAAGAGCGGCTTTTACCGTTTGACCGGCCAGGCCCGTGGTATCGACTTTGATCGTGCTGGTTCCTTGTCCTTCGATAATTCGTCCTGCCGATACGGTCCAGTTGTAAACAGGACTGACATTAGCCGGTACTCCACCGGAGTAGCGCGAGCTGAAGGTAAGAGGCTGATCGATCGCGATTGTCGTCGGACAGACGATCTCGATCGCCGGGCAAACAGGTTGAACTACTGCGCAAGGATTCACGAGTACAGTGACTGAAGAGAACGCCTCACACGAGCCCTCGCTGCCGGTGCTATACGCCTGGAGCGATGCTTTGTGATAACCGGGCTTCAGCCCAGCGAGGTTCCACGTCACCACCGGACCTTCACCGCTAATCACGCCCGCGGTCGTTGACCACTTGTACGTGATTGGATTGCCATGAGGCGAAACTGCCTTTGCAGTCAGGCGAACTTGCGGCGCGCCTCCGTCAGCGCAGGCGGTTACGATGTTTGTGTCTGAAGTCAAATTAAGACTGAGCGGGGCATTGTTGGCGGCTACTGTTACAGTGCGTGTTTGAGCGAAAAGTTGCGGCGCGGATAAGCAGGCGACCAGGGCAATGGGCGCCAGGTATCCGATTAGCCGGGATAGATTTCTTAACATTTGCACTCCTTACAAGAGAAGAAAGTCGCAATCAGTTTCAGCTTCCACAGGTTATCCGCTTGTTTGACTCGCGTTTGACTCTCTGGCCCAAGTTGGCGTTAGATAAGCCTGCTGCATCCCCAACCTAAGTCTTTTCACAGCAGAGTCTTTTGGAAGATGAGATCGATTCTCTTAATCTGCGCGGTCTGGCTGCTGATATCTGCCAGTGGTTGTAAGCGCGGTGGCCAGCAAAGCACGAATAATAGTGCCGGAACCCCTGCAGTGTCCAACAATCTGGCCGGGGATCGCACTGGGGCGCGCGAGCAATTGGAAAAAGGCAAGGAATTGTACCGGGACGATCAGGACGCGGAGGCGGTCGCGGCGTTTCAGGAGGCGCTTAAACTTGATCCGGATCTGGCGGAGGCCCACTTCCGGCTCGGACTCGGCTACGAGTCGCTCGGCAAGCGCGAAGAGGCCGAAGCGGAGTTCAAGAAGGCCATCGCAGCTTACAAGAAATATCTCGGAGATAACCGCGATGATCCAGAGGCTCACTACGATCTCGGACAGACGTACGCGGGTTTGGGACAGTACAGCGAAGCGATACGGGAATATCGCGAAGCGACGAAGTTAAAAGAGGACGACCCGGACATGTACTACGATCTGGGAGTTGCTCTAACGAAGTTAGCTCAATATGATGACGCCGCGAAGGCGTTTTCGAAGTCTTTGGAGATCGATCCTGAGAACTACCGGGCGCAGGATGGTCTCGATGACGCAAAGGAAGGCATCAAACGAATTCGTGACGGCAGAAAGCATCAGGCGGATTTATTGAAAAAGCAGAAGGAAGAGGAGTTGAAGAAGGCTGGGGCCTCGCCAACTCCTCCGAACAACTAGTATGGCCACATACACACCACCACCGTATTTCCCGCAGAGCTCGTTAGCTCCGCCCGACAAAAATCGCTACCGGAAGTTCAAGCTGCTGATGACATTGTTGGCGCTTTTGCTCTTGGGAATAATAGCCGCTGCGGGTTACGGCATTTGGTATTTGATTACGCGGTTGTAGACGGAGATTTACAGGACTTGCAAGATTGACAAGAGTCATCTTGTAAATCTTGTAAAATCCTGTAAATCATGTCCATGTCGGCTTGACACAAAGCAAGCCTGACCGTATAGTCTCCCGTTTCGGACTCATCAGTCTGAAGCAAACAAAGCAACGTCCAGTTGGTTCTGTAGGTGTGGAGGCGTTGCTCGACCAAAGCAGTCCGGTCGTTTGACAATTATTGTGGCGTAATGGTACGCGCTCCAACGCGTACTCGCGCAGAAGGAGACTTCTCGCCATTAATGCGACGCCACAGAAAAGTTTCGGCTTAAGGGAAGCCACGATCCACGCCCGCCGCCTAAATAGCGAAATCAGAACGTCCCTAAACTAATTTTTAACAGGGCAGCCGCCTGCGCTGACTGCCGGACTGGTTCCGGAAAGAGGTAGGCAGTGGGCCTTTTTGCGCGCTTGACGCGCCAGCATTAAAGAGGAAACACGTGCCGACCATAAATCAGCTTGTTCGCAAAGGCCGCCAGCAGGTTAAGTACAAAACGGCCAGTCCCGCGCTGCAGAGTTCGCCGCAAAAGCGTGGGGTCTGTACCCGTGTTTATACCCAGACGCCGAAGAAACCCAACTCGGCGCTGCGCAAAGTCGCCCGCGTTCGCCTGACAAACGGCATCGAGGTGACGACTTATATTCCCGGCGTTGGCCACAACCTCCAGGAGCACTCGATTGTCCTTATTAGAGGCGGCCGCGTGAAGGACCTGCCCGGCGTCCGCTATCACGTGATTCGCGGCACGCTCGATTCAGTCGGCGTTGCCGATCGCAAGCAGGGACGCTCGAAATATGGAGCAAAACGTCCAAAAGCTAGTGCTGGAAAGTAAAACGATATGCCAAGACGACGAGTAGCCGAACGACGCGAAGTACTTCCCGATCCTGTTTACAGCAGCCCCCTGGTGACGAAGTTCATCAGTGGCGTGATGTGGGAAGGCAAGAAGAGTGTGGCGGAAGGCATCTTCTACGATGCGATGCGGCAGATTGGCGACAAAACCGGCGAGGAGCCGCTGAAGGTTTTTAAACGGGCGATCGATAACGTGAAGCCCACGGTTGAAGTGAAGTCGAGACGCGTCGGCGGATCGACTTATCAGGTTCCGATTGAGGTACACCAGGAACGGCGCGGTGCCCTGGCAATTCGTTGGATAGTCTCCTATGCACGCGGCCGCGGTGAGAAGACGATGACCGATCGTCTGGCGGCTGAGATTCTCGACGCGGCAAACAACCGCGGAAACGCAGTGAAGAAGAAGGAAGACACGCACCGCATGGCGGATGCGAATAAGGCCTTCGCGCACTACAAGTGGTAGAGAAAGTATAGGTCCTATAGGTCTTATATGACTTATAGGACCTATTAAAGACATGGCTAAGCACGATCTAAGCAAGTTCAGGAACATCGGCATCATGGCCCACATCGATGCCGGCAAGACCACCACGACTGAACGTATCCTTTATTACACGGGCATCACGCACAAGATCGGCGAGGTGCACGAGGGTACGGCAACCATGGACTGGATGGAGCAGGAGCAGGAGCGCGGTATCACCATCACCAGTGCTGCGACCACCTGTTTCTGGGAGAGAAACGGCGTCGATCATCGCATTAACATCATCGACACTCCGGGCCACGTTGACTTCACGATGGAGGTCGAGCGTTCGCTGCGCGTGCTCGACGGTGCTGTTGCTGTGTTTGACGGTGTCGCAGGCGTAGAGCCGCAGTCAGAGACAGTCTGGCGCCAGGCAGACAAGTATGGCGTCCCTCGGATTTGCTTCATCAACAAACTGGATCGTGCCGGCGCATCGTTTGATCGTTCGTTCGAGTCGATCATTACTCGCCTTGGCGCAAACCCCGTAGCTCTACAGATTCCGATTGGTCTTGAAGATAAACTCAAAGGTGTCATCGATCTGATCTCGATGAAGGGACTGATCTGGAACGACGAAAGCAAGGGCGCCGAGTATGAAACCGTCGAGATCCCCGAAGATCTAAAGGAAGCCGCCACCGCTGCTCGCGAAAAGCTGATCGAAGCTGTTGCCAGCGTTGACGACGGCTTGATGCATAAGTACATCGAAGGCGAAGAGATTTCCGAGGCTGAGATTCGCAAAGCCCTGCGCGTCGGAACAATCGGACTGAAACTCGTGCCGGTCGTCACCGGCTCGGCTTTTAAGAACAAAGGCGTGCAGACCCTGCTCGACGCAGTTGTCGATTACCTGCCGTCGCCGCTTGACGTGCCTCCCGTTGAAGGAATCAATCCGAAAACGGATCAGGTTGAAACTCGTACCGCAGATGCTGCGGCGCCGTTCGCCGGCCTGGTTTTCAAGATTATGGCGGACAAGCACCTGGGCCAGTTGTCTTTTGTGCGGATCTACAGTGGCACTATCAAGGCCGGCTCTTATGCCTACAATCCTGTTAAGGGCAGTAAGGAACGTGTCGGCAGGCTGATGCGGATGCACGCCAACAAGCGCGAAGACATTGAAGACGCGAGTGCCGGTGAGATCATCGCCATTGGCGGCATGAAGCAGGTGACGACCGGTGACACGGTTTGCGACGAGACCAAGCCGATCATTCTCGAAAAGATGGAGTTTCCGGCTCCCGTTATTCGCGTCGCTGTCGAGCCCAAGACCCGGCAGGATCAGGATAAACTCGGCGTTGCGCTGAATCGTCTCGCACAGGAAGACCCTTCCTTTAACGTTTCTACCGACACGGAAACCGGCCAAACGATTATTGCCGGTATGGGTGAGCTTCATCTCGAGATCATCGTCGATCGGATGAAGCGTGAGTTTGGTGTCGAAGCCAACGTCGGCAAGCCGCAGGTGGCCTATCGCGAAACGATTACGCAACCGGCGCCCGGCAAAGAAGTCTACAAGAAACAGACTGGCGGTCGTGGTCAATACGGTCACGTGGAGATCGAGATTGAGCCGGCGCCTGGTGAGGGCTTTGTATTCGAAAACAAGATTACCGGCGGCGCCATTCCGAAGGAGTACATCAAGCCTGTCGAGCATGGTATCCGCGACGCGATGGAGCGCGGGTTCCTCGCTGGTTATGAATTAGTGGACATCAGGGTACGCCTGGTGTTTGGTAGTTATCACGAAGTTGATTCGGATGAGCGCTCATTCCATATTGCGGGTTCGCTCGCTTTTCAGGACGCGGTGCGTAAAGCGAAGCCGGTGTTGCTGGAGCCCATCATGCGGATTGAGGTTGTGACGCCTGACGAATATATGGGGGCGGTTAATGGCGACTTGATGCGCAGGCGCGGGCAAATTGAAAAGACCGAACCGCGACCCGGTGGTGCGCAGGTGATTACCTCGTTCGTGCCACTTTCCGAGATGTTTGGTTATACGACTGATTTGCGGTCGGCAACGCAGGGCCGCGCCACTTCAACAATGCATTTCGAGCGCTATGATCAGGCGCCGAAGAATGTGGCGGAAGAAGTGATTGCAAAGGTCCAGGGAGTAGCGAAGTAAGAGCGGCACAGGCTTTCGAGCCTGTGCCTTTTCTTTTCAACTGATTTACATGTCGATCCTGAAAATCATGTAAATCCTGTAAGCAAACACGGGGAATAAAAAGACATGTCGAAGGAAAAATTTGACCGGTCCAAGCCGCACGTGAACATCGGAACGATTGGGCACGTGGATCACGGCAAGACAACGTTGACGGCAGCGATCACGAAGGTTTTGGCGAAGAACAATCCGAAAGTGCAGTTCGTGGCCTTCGATCAGATCGACAAGGCGCCGGAAGAGAAAGCACGCGGCATCACGATCGCCACGGCGCACGTGGAGTATGAGACGGCCAACCGTCACTACGCGCACGTTGACTGTCCCGGACACGCCGACTACGTGAAGAACATGATCACGGGCGCGGCGCAGATGGACGGCGCGATCC
>Ga0065714_10064433_pt1 | contig 133062 bp, 108 predicted proteins | sample MisRhiReplicate2_FD_59101 | JGI IMG/M metagenome (GOLD analysis project Ga0065714, IMG submission 59101) | Miscanthus rhizosphere microbial communities from Kellogg Biological Station, MSU, sample Rhizosphere Soil Replicate 2: eDNA_1 v2... | ecosystem: Host-associated > Plants > Roots >...
ACCCCGCGGTTTCGTCCAACGCAGTTCTTTCTAAAGTGCTCGCCGTGCGCGCCCTACCCTCGGTGGATCAACTTCCCTCCAACTCGCTCAATACTGCGGCGAGACTTCAGAAAGAATCCTATTCCTTATCGGACGACCGTCCTTATTGGAGACTTTGTTGCTTAGTCTTGTTGAGGCCATACAGTCATTACCCACCGCTGAGAACTAGCGCGATTTCCGATTGTTGACGCGGCCACGGTTCAGGACTGCTGAGACGGTTCAAAAACCTAAATCGAAACCTTACATTGAACTAAGTTTGCTGAGAGTTCAATCCCGCGATAACCAAAGGTGTCGAATAGTAATTGGACCAGCAGGTTCGTCAGTTTCCAAATAAGTGAAGTCTCTAGGGTGCTTGCTAGTATGAACAACTTCGTTGTGAGGTCCGGCTGAAGAAGCCTTACAAGGGTCTGGACCGGATGAGGTCGGTAGAGTTTTTGCTCGAGCTCGCAGCGCATCAGTCAGCTTGGGGGAAATAGTGTATGGCTTCACGGTATAACCCACCATGAGCGCACTGCTCATCGCCCATGCATAATCACCGACTACAAACCGAATGAGTCCTTTGTCACAGTAGTGCGCCCCCGTGCTGTGGGTTGAATCGACGGGCTTGCATTCAACGAATATCCCGTCCTGCGTGTTGATAATTCCGGCTGGATGATTTACCAACATTATGGTGAGATCAGGCATTTTATCTAGGATGCTGCGGTTGTAATTCCTGAGTCTCTGTCCACGTACCACTGCGGAAAACAATTGCCTATCGAAGCCGTGAACAATTCCCTTATCAAATATTCTATCGAAAACCGCCTCTTGCAATTCGAGAGTGATCTCGTCTTCTTTCGCCGTTCTGAGATCGAAACCTGGGCGGGGATTCGTGCGCAACAGCTCCCAGGCTGCGCAGAGCGCGCTCTCGATAATGAGGAGTACTGCTAGTGGAATAGGCGGATGAGGTAAGGTTATCTTACCGCGGTCCTCAAAGATTCCGAGCGACATCGGCTTGTCTTTCAAATATGGCGGTGTGCCGTCGGAGAATCTCCGCAGCTAGCAGTCGCGCGCGGCTGGGTGTCCAGTAACGATATTGGTTGAGGACGCCTACCACCAGTTGATTTTCCAGTGTAATAAAAATGCGCGTAGCTCCTGTGTGATTTGAAAGCGCTAGAACTCTGTGTAGCAACTCGTTTCCTGCTTCTGAGAGTATGCCAACTTCTCCGATTGCGATCAGGCGAAAGGTCGCTTCGCTCCCGAGGTAGGGATCATTGGGTTGCCATAGTTCAACGTGAGATTCTTTTGCCATGACCTTGAAAAAAGGTCGGAGCAAATCTTCTAGACGAAAACGGAAACGTTCGCATTCGTCTTCAGTAGGTTGAGCGCTGGCTCGCTCGCGCGCTTCCTGATAAGGAAGGCCCACCTCCAAGGTGTCGCGAATGACTTCGAGGTCCAACAAGTCCAATCCATACAGCTGGCCAAAGAACATATCGATCTCAGGGAATGCTCCCAAATCCTCTTCCGTCAGACGGCGAGATAGTTCGGCAACCTTGTTGCGTTGGGCGTTTGTTAAATGCTGAAATGGCACTATTGGGCATTCATCAAGATCGCTCTTGTAGATTGTCCGGCGTTCGGCTCCCAGTTTCGGGCTTGTCACTAGCGCGTAGTGAAGCCAAATAATGCTATGTATGAATAACTGTAGATAGCGGGCCAACAGCTCACTTTCATTGAATCCAACTGCGGAATACCCATAGAAACTCTGATCAAAAGCGACATCCTCCAGAGATAGGAGAGCCCACCCCTTCTCTCTATGAGCACCAGGAGATTCTTTTACCAGCACTAATGGGGCCATGTATGCCTCTCGTGTGCGGGGACGCGTGAGCGTCGGGCGCGTGAATTTATCTAGCAGTTCTGGTTTAACGAGAAACCGAAATTGGCGAGCAGAATCACACTTTGGAAGACCATGCAGAAATGAGGCATCCCGTTGCGGCTGGCTGGCTCCTATTTTGTAGCCGGTACTGCTTTCCAGCGCGAGGCCACCTTTCCAATACTGCATTAGATCAGGGAGGCCAGCCCCTCGTATGCGGCGAACAATGTCGACGTCGAGCGATGTGCCCACGGAGAGTGCTTTCCAAAGCCAAGGCTGCTCGAATGTTGCAGCCATCTCCACAGGCTGAGCTGATTCGGAGTCGATTCGCATCTGACCCCTTCGATTCAATCGAACTTCACAGTGTGGGGTAATGAAATGAATTGTGTTGTTGGGCTTCGGGATTTTATTCCGTGCAAAGAAAAGCATGAAAGGCTGCTGCATGTGGGGCCATACCTTTGTATCGGAAAGATTTGACCCGTTTATGATCCCGGTGACCTCAATAAATTGAAACAGCGTCTCCCGTGCATACTGTGGTATCTCCTCCTGTTTCAGGAGTATGCGTGCAGGAAGTGCCATGGCGATGCGGCCATCTGGTTTGCACCATTCCGTAGCCTTCCAAAGAAACGGCATGTCAGGCGAGTTATCAGGATTTTGGTATTTTTGTGCAGCAGCCTCGCTTCGCTGAGAGATGACGTTGAGGCTACTCTTCTCAAATTCAGCCGCCAGTTTCGTCTCAGAAATGCTGGTCCAAGGAGGGTTGCTGAGGATCAGATCGAATTGGCGATCAAAGCGATTTCCGACATGTGGGCCAAGGCTACCAATGACGATACCTTCGCGATCGTCTGCACGACGAAAATCGAATAGCACTCTGTTTCTAAGTTCATCGAACTTCAGTTTCTCAGGTGGGATTGGTTCCGGATCCAGTTCGATCGCCGTTAGGTAAAGGCTGAGCGCGGATAGCTTGAGTGCGGAATCGCTGATATCGAAGCCGCAAAGCTGCCGCATCAAGATGCTGCGGATCGTTCGCGTATCAGGACGATGGCCCGTGCTTTTCCAGCGTTCATAGTAAAGTCGGCGAAACGCAAATACGAGGAAGATCCCGGCACCACAGGCTGGGTCCAAAGTTCGGGCCACGGACGAATTCGGCAGATGATCGAAGGCCTCTCCGACCAGAGTAGCGGCAATATTCCGCGGCGTGTAATAAACACTAGCTTCTTTGGCCGTCGCGTGTTCCCATCTCCAACAAAATGCTTCGTAAACCTGACTAAGTAAGCCGACCGGAACATGTGCGAAGTCAAAGTCTCCCCAATCCAATGGAAGTTGATAGGTGGTCGCGGAGGTTGGTCTGCCGCGTTGAACAATAGCGCTCAGGTGAGTAAATACTACGCCGTCTGTCTCCTGATTTATTGAATCGAAGAATGAACGGTCTCCGCCATTGGTTAGCGGCAAAAAATCGCCGTTGAAAGTTACGTCTAACCACCGACAGGTGGAAGTCGCAGCTTCAGGTGAGCCGAAGCAGTTTGCAATGTCGTCTGCGGTTGGCGAAATCTTCGCAATGTCATCTCTCTTAATTACCTCTCTATCAAATAGGAACCGAAAGAACAGCGCTCGGCCAACCAATGAAAGGACATCTGCGCGGTTGAGACTTGACGCCATGTCATCCGCTGCGTTCTTGAGCAGATTAAACATTTCCGAGAAAACGAAGTCGGATTCTTTGGGTTCCCCTGGCCCGTCATATAAACCTTCTGTCAAACGGGAAAAGAATGTTGCAGCGCGACTGGTCTCCTCTTTGTAAACCTGCCATTTGGGCGTTCTGTGTTCAAGGTTAACCGGTACCACTCTTAATTCGCCTGGCAGGATACGCGCCAGATATGCACGGTCTCCTCGACAACCGAGGAGGCGCCGTAAATCACTGTACGCGTTTGGATCGGGTGATGGCCTCGCAGCTGGACTGGTTTCATCTATGAAGAATAACAACGGCCGGCCCCTGTTTTCAGCGACTCCATCAGGTAGCAACGAATGTTTTCGCCGCGGCTCAACCAGATCTAAATAGTCGAGCAACTCTGGAGTTACAGTCCTATTGAACTGTCGGACCTCGCCGGTTATACCGTACGCCCTTAAGTGCGCTTCAGCAGTCAACCTTATCCCTCCACTATCCATTAATCCTTCTTGCGATCACTTCATGAAGGGGCGCGGCCCAGTGGGCGCTTACAGGTGAGTTGAACTTTACCCTTGCCATGAGCGAGACTCTCTGATACAAGAATATCGCTCCGTGCGGCTGCTGGTGCTGGCACACTAGGACTGCACGGCAAGTTTCCTGAATTCTGTAGGGCCGTGGGTTAGATGAGTGAATCGGTGGTTCACTGATCTAGTTCGCGGCCCGATTATTTTTCGGCCAAATTGTACTGGATTTTAATCCTGTAAAGAAGAGATTTCTAAAGGTAATCGAATGACCATTCTAATATCTTGACGTTACCTTTTACCCGCTGCGCGTGAGACAAACTTGTTACAACATCAGAGCGAAACTGGTCTGAATAGGTAGTAACAGATGGACTCGTTGGCGGCTGCAACCTGTAACCAATGTTAGTAGTTAGTAAAAGTCGTAACCTGATGCAGTGCTCGTGATCGCACTGGCAGTCATGAGGTCAGGGGTTCGATCCCCCTCGGCTCCACCACTTTACCTCTCGTTAACGCAAGGATTTGGTTAGATTTGACGAAAGTTTCTCTCCGGCGTACCTTTGCCTCGATCCTCTAACGGTCTCGGAAAAGTGTAGCTCGCCGTCACTATCGAGCGTCCTAAAAATGGAGCCTCATCATGCAATTGACGTTAACGGTTTTCACAAGACGAGCCATCATCGTTTTGATTTTAATAGATATTGCTTCGGTGTTTCTGTTATCGCGATTTGCTCTGGTCCACAGTGCCTCGCAACAAGTGACCAAGCGGACGTTTGAAAACAAGATACCGTCACAGGTGCCTCTTAAAGTTAAGATAAAAAAAGAAAAAGAAGAGAAAGCGCTCGATGTTAATAACAAGAATTGGTTTCGGGATATAGAAATTGAAGTTACGAATACCTCTGACAAACCAATCTACTTCCTATCGCTGGATATAGTAATGACTGATGTGCGTACCGACAGGGATGTGCCGATGACATTTCCGCTACGCTATGGAAGGACAGATTTTTACGACCATAATACGAAGCCAACGCGCGAAGATATTCCGATAGAACCGAAGGCTACCTATACCTTCGCTTTTGAGGAAGACAATAAGATAGGCTACGAGGCCTGGCGTGATAGGAACAAGAAAAACGATCCTTTGAAATTAGAAGTCTGGTTTAGTCACTTAAATTTCGGAGACGGCACGGGGTTTACCTCCTTGGGCGGTCTCCCGTTTCCATTTAAGGATAATCCAGACGAACTTGGTCGGTGTTCAAAGAAAGGGCGACCACCAGACCAATGGGCGAAGACCCCCACGTTATTTGCTGTGCTATATGCAAGACTTTTACGAACACCGGCATCAATCATGCCGGTGAATTTTTTTCCAAGAAATGATTTCGTAGAAGAGGAAGTGAGATCTATGAATGTCCCCGACATTTGTTGTCCGGGGACGTCCTGCAATAAGTTTAAGTTCACTAGGTACAACTGTGTCTGCGCCACTGATGTCCAGACAGTACAAACAACCACGTGCACTGACCCAATTGGCGCCTGCGGCACACTAGTAGAATTGGCGTCAGCATGCAGTTTCGACGAAACGCAATGTCCCCGATTTTGCCTTTGTGCCTTGCGGTGGCGCGATTCCAATTCCAACTCCAACGCCCACACCGGTGTTCACTTGCCCCTCAACCGATCCAACTAACTGCTCGAGCGGTATTCCAAAGGATCCGTGCCAGGATCCCTTAACTAATGGTTGTCCTCCGTTTTATCACCCGGAAGGTGCATGTTGTGTAAAGGACCCTTGTTTCTATGAGCCCATAGTCTGTCCTGTTGGCACGGTGAAAGTGCGATTTCCACAACCAACTTGCGCTCAGTTTGTGTGGACGTGCCAACGTTATCGCAATCCGAATGTTTGGCGTTGGGGTTCTTTTGGAGCTTAACAGGCATATGCCGGGCGACCTCTGGGGAGAGGGCGGAGGTTGCCCAATCCGTCCTCAATATCCATGTGAAGAAGAAATGTATTGGGATACGACCACCTGTTCGTGTGAGTTTAACCCCTCACCGATTGTGGTGGACGTCGCCGGTAATGGATTCAATCTAACGGACAAAAAGCGGGGAGTGAGCTTTGACCTCAACGGTAACGGCGTCGCGGAGAAGCTTTCGTGGACGAGTCCTTCGTCAGATGATGCCTGGCTCGCTCTCGATCGCAATAGCAATGGCGTAATCGATAACGGACGCGAACTTTTTGGAAACTACACGCCGCAACCTGAACCATCGCGGCCGCAAGAAAGAAACGGCTTTCTTGCTTTAGCTGAATTTGATAAACCAATCAATGGCGGTAACGGCGACGGAAAGATAAGCTCACTTGACTCGATTTTTTCATCACTGCGGCTGTGGCAGGACAAGAATCACAACGGTATTTCTGAAGTTTCAGAACTCAAGACGCTGTTGCGACTCGGCTTGAAAACTCTGGAATTAGATTACAAAGAGTCGAAAAAAACAGACCAGTACGGTAATCAGTTCCGCTACAGAGCTAAGGTCAAGGACAGCAAAGAAGCACAACAAGGCCGATGGGCTTGGGATGTGTTCTTAGTAGCCCCGTGACACTCAACTGTCTTTCCAGATCGCGCCCAGGCCGGCGTCCCAGAGCCGTTTATTGAACGCAGGGATATTGCGGTCCAGCAGTTCTGTGCCGCGGGCTTTTAATGTGGCCCATTGGGCGTTTAGTTCGCGCAGACGATCGAGTGAAGGCTGGTTCACGCGAGGGATGTCGCTTTCTGTTTGATTAATAAGAAACAGGTAGTTAGCGGTGAACCTGTTTGGGAAATTCTCGACATCGTCGTACGCCTTCGACTTGCGCTGGACCATGTCCTCGTCCCACGCCTTCATTTTCTTCAACAGCGCCTCGCCGTCTTTCTTGATCGCGCTGAACTTGTCGCCGGAAGGCAATGATCCGAGCAGCGATTCCAACTGCTTTTGCTTTTCATACAGGCTGTTGATCATGCGGTGCATCGTGGCCAACTCGGTTTCCATACTTAACATAGTCTGATGGTACTCGGTGTACAGCGCAGGAGTTGTCGGGTAGAGCGGATTGGCAAGGATCTCGGCATCGGTTGAAAGCGTCTGTCCGCTCATTTTGAGCGTAATCGTATACTTCCCTGGAATCGCTTTGTGTGCCGCGAACCCGCCTTCGATACGAACATTCGGCACACCCGGCATCGTTTCATAACGCATGTCCCAAACAAACCGGTTTAGCCCCTTTGCCTTCGGCAGCAGCGGATCGGGCCTTGGACCATCTTCATATTTAATAAACTTCTCGTCAGCCTTCGAAGAGAAACTGCGAACAGTGTTGCCCGCGGCGTCCTTGATCTCCATCGTGATTTCGTCCGTCTTTTTCAACTCCGGCAGTTGGTAATACACAACCACTCCTGTCGCCGGATTGACGCCCCTGAAGGTGTTAGCTCCGGTAAATTCATCCTCGGCTCGATCAAGCTCGCTCCCCCCGTTTACGAGGTAAGCATTAGTCGGTCGATAGATCGCGAAGGCCGGCGCGTCATTTTTGTACTGACGAATCAAACCCAAATCATCCAATATCCAAAACGCTCGGCCGGACGTGGCCGCGATCAAATTGTCCTTGTGTATCCGCAGATCAGTTATCGGCGTGATAGGCAAGTTCAACTGAAACGGCGCCCAATCGCTGCCGCCATTCCACGAAATGAACAGGCCGAGCTCAGTTCCCGCGAACAAAAGATCTCGGCGCACACTGTCTTCACGCACTACGCGCGTGAATGCATTTGCAGGTAGTCCATTGTTGATCCTGGTCCAGGTATTTCCGTAATCAGTCGATTTATAAAGGCCCGGTGTGTGATCGTTGAACTTGTAGCGTGTCGTCGCGATGTAAACAGTTGCCTTGTCATGCGGCGACACCTCAATGGCATTGATCAAACATTCCGCGAGGCCTTTCGGCGTTACGTTCTTCCAGGTGGCGCCGTTATCCCGGGTGAGATAGACAAGTCCGTCGTCGCTGCCTGTGTAGATCACGCCCTTTTCATGCGGCGACTCCGTGATGTAACTCAGCGTGCCGTAATTCTCGGCGCCGACCGCTTCGTTCGTGTATGGACCACCGCCTTTGCCCTGCTTCTCTTTTTCATTGCGAGTCAGGTCGGGCGAGACTTCTTTCCACGAGCGGCCCATGTCACTCGTCTTCAGCAGGTATTGAGAGCCGTGGTAGTACGTATTGGGTTCGTGTTTGCTCCAAATAATCGGAGCGTTCCAGTTGAAGCGATATTTGATGTCTTTGGCGTCCATCCCAAGGTATTGAATGGGCGCCGCCATGATGTTCGTGCTGGCCTGCGCGCGCACGTCGAGCACTTCGATCGTGCCCTGGTAACTATCGCCCAACACAAACTTAGGATCATCGGGATCGAACGCGAGAAAAGCGCTCTCCCCGCCGGCAGAGTAAGTCCAGCTTGACGGGCCAATTCCACCGCTTCCCAGCTCACGGCTCGCAATCGAGACTGACGTGTTGTCTTGTTGTCCTCCATAAATGCGATAAGGAAACTGATTGTCTACGTTGATTCGGTAAAACTGCGCGGTCGGCATATTACTTTGCGTGCTCCAGCTTTTGCCGCCGTTGAAAGTTATCGCCGAACCGCCGTCGTTAGAGATGATGAAGTTATTAGGATCGTTGGGATTGATCCAAAGGTCATGATAATCGCCGTGAGTGCCGGACAGTGTCTCCCACGTTTTACCCTCATCAGTGGAGCGCATTGCAGAGGCACTCAAAACGTAAACGGTGTCTTCGTTTTTTGGATCGACGAAGAGTTCGATGTAATACCACGCCCGCTGCACCAGCCGGTGGTCGTTGGTGAGGCGACTCCATTTCTTACCGCTGTTGTTGGAAACAAAAAGTCCACCCGCTTCTTTGTCCGAATCGCTTTCGATCAGCGCATATACCTTTTCCGGATTCGAGCGGCTTACGGCAATCGACATCTTCCCCATTTCTTCCGGCAATCCGTCTTTGAGTTTTTCCCACGTTTCGCCGCTGTCGGTGGATTTATACAGCCCGCTGCCCGGGCCTCCGCTAATAATTTTCCATGGCAGCCGGCCGTGTTCCCACATCGCCGCATAAAGTATCCGCGGATTAGTCATGTCCATCGACAACTCCGCAGCGCCGGTCTTGTCATCGACATACAAAACGTTCTTCCAAGTGGCGCCGCCGTCGATAGATTTATAGATCCCTCGCTCCTTCGATCTGCCGTACAAAGCGCCCTGAGCCGCGACGAAAACTATATTGGAATTTTTCGGATCGACGACGATCCGCGAAATGTGTTGCGTCAAGTCTAGCCCGATCTTCTTCCACGTCTTCCCTGCATCGGTTGATTTGTAGACGCCGTCGCCATGATGAGACATGACACCACGCACTGCATGTTCGCCCATCCCAACGTAGACCACATTCGGATCGTTTTCGGCAACAGCGATAGCACCAACGGAGCCGGTCTTAAAGTAACCATCTGAGATATTCCGCCAACTGATCCCCATGTCCTCCGTCTTCCAAAGACCGCCGCCAGTCGTTCCCATGTAATAAGTTTTGGGATCGCCCACGACTCCGGTTCCGGCAACCGAACGCCCGCCGCGAAACGGTCCGATGGAACGCCATTTCACTGTTTTGAAAATGGCGTTGTAATCATCGGCGGCAGGTTTTTGCGAAGTCTGCGCGGAAAACGGCGCCACAAAAAGGCACAAAAGGCACAAGGAGAATAGGGGCTTCAGCATTCGAAAATTCCTCAAAGTAGAAGTTATTAAGCCAGGCGCGTAATTTGTATCACGAGCCGCCCTTGGGAAAAGAAAAAATTTCTCCCGCAAAGGCGCAAAGGCGCAAAGGCGCAAAGAAAGTCGTCTTAGAAACGCGGTAGCGCTTTGCGCCTTTGCGCCTTTGCGGGAGAGATATCTCTTCCTGACTTGCGGTCGAGCAACACCATGGCCGTGCGTTCCGCAGGCACTGAAACATTGAAACGCGTGTTTGTTTGCAGATGCGTGACTTGCATCTGCGTGTCGCGATCGCTCTCGGAGACGAAGGTGTAAAGGACAACATCACGGAAAATTGACGGCAGCACGAGCACTGCCGATGTCTGTGGAGTCGCAGTGAAAACAGGCACGACGCCGGCTTGCGTGAGCGTGAACTTATAGAACGCAGCCAAGGCAGTCATCGAGTCGCCCAGCTCCAACGGCAGCGGACTCCATACGATGCGCCCTGAACCATAAGCGGAGACCAGCGGGCGGGCGTTCTTTTCCAGGATTCCTTTTTCAATGCGCTGCATTTTCTCGCCGTCGTATCTCACTAGATATTCTCTGGCGCCAATCGTGATCGCTTCTGACTCGGCGATGGGCCTGGTCTTCGCCAACGAACCAAACAGTTTCGTGCGTTCAACCGGAAGCCAGTGATCGTCGGTATCAATCGCTCCGGAAATCGCAACGGTCGCTCCACGCTTCGCTTCCGCTAAAAGCACTTCCCAACACTTCTGCGTCAGCGCACGCGGCGACGGCACAACGATCAGTTTCGCTTGTCCTGAATATTCGCCGAGTGTGTACTCGCTCACTGCCTGCATTGGCACACCGCAGTGGTAATACATCGCTCGCACACACCTGCGCGTCGCTTCCTGCGCAAAGCTGCGCGGGGAAAACATTTGCGAATGAGGAATGATCATCGCGACTGGCTCTGAAATTCGATCTCTTAACAAACGTCCGTGCTGACGCATAAACTTTGCGATCGCGAGAAACGGTTCGAGCTCCGGTTTCGCCGTTCCATCGACGCGATGAAAGCCGATGCCCACTTCGTTGGTGGAATTCATGTAAGGGTTCGTGTTCCAGACCCACTCTACAAATCCTGCACCATCCGCTGCGAAGGAGATCGCCAGCTTGCGTTCGAGCAAACGGCTCACCTCCTCCTCGTCGCGCCACGGAGCACCACCGTCAGACTTCTCATAAAACATGACGCCGGTCTCTTCCATCAGGGTCATCTTCGAAGGCGTCTTCGCAAGCACACTGTCCCACACCAGATCGTCGTTGTTCCACCAATTGTGCAGCGACACGAAATCGATCTCGCGCGCGAAGAACTGCATGTTTGGACTGTCTCCGAGCCCGTTTTCGTCCTGGCCCACAGTCACTAATTGCTTTGTGTTGCCGTTGCTTCGAACAGCCGTGATCATCTGCTGGACCCAACGAACAAACATGTCCTGCGCGAAGAGCCGGTAATCGAGCGTTTTCAGAGGCAGGCGTTCGTCGATCAGATGAACGCTCTCGAAATCGGCGAGCTTCGGAAGCTCTAACACGTCATCAGTGCTTGTGCGCCAGAGTTGTTGCAGCCCGCTCGCATGCTCCTCATCAGTCGCAGCCGGATAGCGATCTCTGAGCCATTGTTTCCACGCCGCTTGTTCGTGCTGGTCGTAGTTAGGCCGGCAATTCCAAAGATACTTTGGCGAGCAGAACGACGGCTCGTTGATGAAGTCCCAAATCACGTCATCGACGTGGCGGCAACGTTCTGTAAACGCGGAGATAAACTGTTGCTGCGCTCGTACCGAACGCGGATCGAGATAGGCATTCTCGCCGCCCCACGTTTCCGGAAGAAAAGCAAAGAACGTGAAGATAACGGGGATGTCGTATTTGTGTGCGGTCAGAAGAAACGCGTCGAAGGCGCGAAGCGTGGTTTCATTTACCTTGCCGGGTTCGGGCATGTACTTCTTCCAGCCGGTCCAGATTCCGGTGCGCACCAGGTTGACGCCGGCTTCTTTCATCTGCCGGAAGTCTCTGTCCCAAACGAACGGGTTCGGCTCGAAGAGGAAGCGGCGATGCTTATCGGAAGCCATGTAGGTTGTGCCGGTAACCGGAAACACTTCGCCGTCGCGGTAGAAGAAATGTTTATCGGCAGTGAGAGGCTTGCCCCTCATCATTAACAAGTCAGGAAGAGGGGCTTGCCCCCGCTCTGGCTGATTTGCTTCGTCGTAGATCCAAAAGCCGCTGGTGTGCGTGAGCTCGTACGAATTGAGAGTCGTGCGCGCGTGAATCTTGTAGAGGCCAGGCGCGAGCTTTCCGGCGTCAATGGTCTTTTCTGTGTTCAGCGCAACATTGAAACTCGAAACAATCCGGCCCGCGTCGTCACGCACTTCAACAGTGCAATCACCGGGCGCAAGCTTACCTTTCGGACGGCTCAGTCGAACCGACAGCGACGGCGTTTCTCCTTGCCGGTAACATGCGAACTCAGTTTTCACTTCAAGCCGGCTTGCGCCCTGCGCCGCTCTCTTCGCAAGAGCAGAGAGAGTTCCAGCGTCTATGGCGCCCTCGAAGCTGGCAAACACCCAACGGCCTCCGGCAAAGTCTGCAAGCAAACGATCGATCTGAATTACGGGCGCTGCAATTGGCCGGCGATCGCGATTCATTCCGAGTACCAACGGAGAAACGATTCCTTCGTGCGGCCCATCGCTGCCTGATTCATCAGGTTCGTTATTCGACGAACTCAGACGCACGTACAGCTCGTAGATCTCTTGCGCCTTAAAGTCATTCTTAATATCGTCGCCGGCTTCGTAGGTTGAGATCGCCGCTGCTTTGATCGGAAACGAGTGCGTAATGCCGAGTTGTTTGTGATAGGTGGTTTGATGCGGCTCTGCGCGCCACTCCGCGTCAGCGCGCACTACCGGTCGCGACAGCGGCACACCACCAACGTTCAGCCAGTTTCCGCCCGCGCGCAGATACTTGAGAAGATCTCTCCACGCGCGTTTCGGAAAAGCAGAACCATAAGGCGTGATGAGTAGATCAAAACGCGCAGCACCGAGTTGTGCGATGAGATCTCGTTCGTTAAGGAAGTTAACAGCAAAACCAGACAGCGATTGTCGCAGAACTTCTTCCGTGAGGTCGCAGCCTTGCACTGACGGAAATCCCGGTTCCCAAAAGACTGCGACGGCAGGCGCTGGCGCTTGCGCCGCGAAAAGAACATCCGGAAGCGCGCTCGCAACCGCGGCGCCTCCGATAGCTTTTAGAAACTTTCGTCTTGACGTGCTCAGGCGAATCTCGCTACTAAAGAACAATGTCAACCACGGGCGCCAGCGAAAAGCGTTGGTTCGATTTCCTTAGTCTATCACTCCTGCTTGGCTTGGCGGCGGCCATTGGCGCGCTCGCGTTCTTTGGCTGGCTTGCAGACGAAGTTCTCGAAGGTGAAACGCGACACTTCGACGAAGTCACACGCGCCGCGGTTCATCAGCTTGCCTCGCCATTGCTGACCACGATCATGCGTGGGCTTTCTTTCATTGGATCAACGATATCGCTCACCGCCGGGACGATCCTCGCCGTCGCCTGGTTCGCGAAACGGAAGTGGGGTCGCGAAGCAAAACTGTTTGCGATCACCATGATCGGCGCGGGCTTGTTAAATGTAACTCTCAAACTCACCTTCAAACGTGAACGGCCGGTACCGTTTTTCAACCTAACACCACCTGAGTCTTACAGTTTTCCCAGTGGTCACTCACTGACGAGCGCCTGCTTCTTTGGCGCACTCGCAGCGATCCTTACAGCCCGAATCAGATCGAAACGCGCGCGAGCGATCATCTGGATCGTTTCGACGGCGATGTTTCTGTTGATTGGCTTGTCGAGAATCTATCTCGGTGTGCATCACACGACAGACGTCATCGCGGGGTTTGCGGCAGCGCTAATTTGGATCTTGATTATCAGGTTTGTGGAGATGCAATTGGCGCGCAGGCGAAGAAAAAACTAACCACAAAAACATAAAGGCACGAAGAATTTCACCTCATCCTGACATTTGTGTCTTTGTGCCTTTGTGGTTGGGTTCTGCTTCAAGACGTAAGCGCATCTCAACTGTCAAACCACCGCCCGCTGCATTCGCCGCCTGGACCGAGCCGCCGTGCATACGCACTGCGCGTTCAGTAATCGCGAGGCCCAGCCCGGTGCCGCCGCCACTCTGCCGGTCGCGCGCATCCTCGGTGCGATAGAACGGACGAAAGATTTGGTTGAGCGCTTCCTCAGGAACACCATTACCGCGATCCCTCACGCTGATCACAGCGAAATTGTCCCCCCCGCCATTCTGTTTCCGCAGTGCCACTTCAACCGCCGTCCCTTCGCGTGTGTAGCGAACTGCATTACGCACGACGTTTTCAACCGCACTCCGCAGCAACTCTTCGACGCCGTGAATCGAACAGTTGTCACTGGAAACTACCTGCACCGCGCGGTTCTGGCTGCGAGCTTCGAAATTCGCATCGTCTGCAACTTCACGCACGAGCGCCGCGAGATCGACGTCAGTGCGCTTACGACTATCCGTCCCGCTTTCCAAGCGCGTCAACGTCAGCAACTGGCTGATCATCTCGTTGAGATTGTCTGACTCGTGCTCGATGCGAGCGAGTGCGCTATTCGCCTCCGGACCGGAACGTTGCCGGGCCAATCCGAGCGCAACGCCGAGTCGCGCCAGGGGCGAGCGCAATTCGTGCGAGATGTCGCCGAGCAGCCGTTGTTGAGCTTTCACCATCGATTCCAAACGCTCCGCCATCACGTTGAAATCGCGGCCCAACTGCCCCACTTCATCGCGACGTTTAGCGAGCTTGGTCGCCACACGCGCTCCGAGATTGCCTCCGGCGAGTTCATTGGTTGTAGTGCGAAGTTTCAAAATCGGAGTTGTCAGATAACGCGCCAGCCAGAAGCAGAAGATGCCGCCGACTACGAGAACAATCAGCAGCCGCAGGCCGAGAGTTTGTAAGTTCGGTTGAAAAGGCGCGCGCGGAATGTGCGCGACGTACGTGTAGCGTTGACCTTTGGCACTGACAACCGGCCGCGCTACGAGCGTATTTCGTCCGGCGAAGTTGAATTCGATCTCGCGAGACTCGGTGGCCTTCGCGATCAGTTCGGCGGCTCCCGGCGGTACGCTACGACCAGAGAGTTCCTTTCCGCTCTCGTCAAAGAAAGTGGCACTGACACCCGAAGCTTTCTCCGTGGCCTGAAGCGCAGCGGCGAGGGCCGCCGGCCCTGACTGCTCAAAGACCTCGGCAGCTTTCTGCGCGTTTGGGCCAACTTGAGTGAGATCGCGCCACGATCTTCCGGTGGGAGTTGGACGCGTGAGCGCCACCGCCGCAAAGAGCGCGACGTTGATAATGATCATGGCGAGCCAAAACCAGATGAAGATTTTCAGGTATAAGCTGCGGAAGGGAATCTTCATTCGGATTTCTCTGTCGAAGCGCCATAGATGTAGCCGACGCCGCGAATAGTCTTGATCCGCTCGAGACCATTCAGTTGGTGGCCCAACTTCTTGCGCAGGTTACTGACGTGCATGTCGATGCTGCGGTCAAACGGCGACAGCTCGCGCCCTAAAACTTCTTTGACGAGGTCTTCTCTTTTCACGATCTGGCCTGCGTTGCGCAGCAGTATCTCGAGCAGGTCATACTCGACTCCCGTGAGTTCAACTACTTCTCCCGAGCGGCGAACATTGCGCGTGTTACTGTCCATCTCGATGTCGCCGACGCGAATGGTTTCGCGCGCTGAAGGGGTTGACTCGACGGGGTGGGCGCGCCGCAATACGGCACGAATTCGAGCCACCAGCTCACGAGGATTGAATGGCTTTGGGAGGTAATCGTCTGCGCCTATTTCGAGTCCGACGATGCGATCAACATCGTCGCCGCGGGCCGTTAACATCAGCACAGGAATGCGAGAGCGCGCCCTGATTCGCCGCAGCACGTCAAAGCCGTTGGTGCCCGGCAACATCACGTCCAGCACGACGAGGTCGTGTTCATCGGAGAGTGCGCGATCGATGCCGCGTTCACCGTTGTGAATCGCTTCAACCGTGTAGCCCTCGGGCTCGAGGTATTCTCCGACCAGCTCGCAAAGGCCGACGTCGTCGTCAATTACAAGAACGCGTTCCATTGGTTGCTCAGCCAGATTGAAAGACATATGGATAACCTAAGGCAAGTCGCCCGCGATCCTACAGTAATCGCCAATTCTCGTGCGTAAAGAAGTGTCAATCATAAACTCCAGCGAACTGACAAAACTTTACAATCCGTTGACAGACTCTTTACGGCCAATTCCGATACAATCCGCCAGCTATCCACCGATTGCGCAGATGGTTGGGCCAATCTGTGTAATCTGTGGATACACTCTGTCTTGCGCCCATTCCGTCGGAGGAGCTTCTCGGATGAAGAAAATCGTGTTGGTAATCGCCCTATGCGCGGGAATTCATGGTTTGCTGTTTGCGCAGCAGCGGCCGGGTTCGTTGAAGGGCCAGGTGCTCGACGAGTTGGGCGGCGCGATCGTTGGCGCGAGCGTGACGGCAATCGACGACAAGGGCGTTGAAAAGACGGTCGTCACTAACAACGCAGGCTCCTACACAATCAACGGGCTCGCTCCGGGCAAATACACGGTTCGCGCGGTCAATGCAGGCTTCGCGATGTTTGAAACTCCGGAGGTGGAAGTCGTCGCCGGCAAGGCGCAGCAATTCGACATCACTCTGAAAGTCGCGATTGAAGAACAGAAGGTAACGATCGCGACAGACAATCGTGAGTTGAACACTGACCCGGAAAACAACGCCGGCGCCGTTGTGTTGAAAGGCGCTGACCTCGATTCACTGCCAGACGACCCGGACGATCTTGCGGCTGCACTGCAAGCTTTGGCTGGTCCTTCCGCTGGTCCAAACGGCGGTCAAATCTTTGTTGACGGCTTCACTGGCGGCCGCCTGCCGCCGCGTGCTTCGATTCGCGAGATCCGTATCAACGCAAATCCCTTTTCCGCCGAATACGATCGACTCGGTTTCGGCCGCATCGAGATTCTGACGCGCCCGGGCACTGACCGCTATCGCGGGCAGGTTTCGTTCAACTTCAACGACGACGCGTTAAATTCGCGCAACGCGTTTGCAGACACGCGCCCATCAATTCAAACGCGCCAGTACGGTGGCAACATCGGTGGCCCAATACTCAAGAAAAAAGCGTCATTCTTTTTCGACTTCGACAAGCGCGACATCGACGATCAAACAATCATCGTCGCAAAAGTACTTGACGCAAATAACAATATCGTTGATTTCACTGATACAGTTCCGGTTCCGAGCCGTCGCACGACATTCAGCCCCCGAGTCGATTATCAGATCAATCCCAACAACACGTTAGTAGGTCGTTACACTTATACGAGCAACACTCGCTTGCAGAATGTCGGCGGTTTCAATCTGCCTTCGCGCGCCTACAATTCGGACAACACCGAACACACTTTTCAGCTTACAGAAACGTCGATCATCAATAAGACCATCGTCAACGAAACGCGCTTTCAATTTGAGCATCAGACGAGTGCCCAGAACGCAGACAATTCGATTCCGACTCTCGAGGTGCAGGACGCATTTACAGGCGGCGGATCTCAGGTAGGCCAGTCGCACAGCACAACCAATAACTGGGAGCTCACGAACAACACCTCGTTCGCGATGGGCCGGCACTCATTGAAGGTTGGCGGGCGCCTTCGGGCAGTCCGGATCGATCAATTCTCGCCGCAGAACTTCGGCGGCACGTTCACATTCTTCGGTGGCGAATTTGGTCCAAATCTCGACGCTAACAATCAACCGATTGCAGGCGGAAGCGTCATTACCAGTATCGAACGCTATCGCCGCACGCAGGTGTTCCTGGCGCAGGGATTGACCGGAGCAGAGATACGACTGCTCGGCGGCGGCGCGAGCCAGTTCCGTTTGTCTACGGGAAATCCGGAGACGAAAGTGGGCCAGTGGGACTTTGGCGGGTTTGTGCAAGACGATTGGAAGGTGCGGCCAAACCTGACGCTGAGTCTCGGGTTGCGCTATGAAAACCAGGACAACATCGAAAGCAATCTGAACTTTGCTCCACGCCTGGGATTCGCGTGGTCGCCGGGCGGTCAACAATCGAAGACTGTGATCCGCGGCGGCTATGGCGTTTTCTACGAACGTGTCGGCGAGAACCTGACCCTGCAAACGATTCGCTTGAATGGAATCAACCAGCAGCAGTTTACGGTGCAGGACCCCAACTTCTTTCCCACGATTCCAACTGCCGATCAGTTGATCTCGTTTGCCGTGCCGGGAACGGTCTATCGACTCGACGACCATTTGGAAGCGCCGTACACGCTCCAGTCAGTGTTCAGCGTCGAGCGTCAATTGCCACACAATCTCACGGTCGCTACCAGCTACATCAACATTCGTACGTTGCATGTGTTGCGCACGAGGCCGTTGAATGCGCCATTGCCCGGCACGTTTATTCCGGGAGTGCCGGAGAGTGGAACCAGGCCGCTGGACTGCGCGAATTTCATCCCGCCGGACGTTAACCCCGCGACCGTTTGCAACGTCTTCGGATACGAGTCGAGCGGACGTTATAACCAGAACCAGTTCATCGTTAATTTCAATAGCCGCTTTCACCGAAACGCAACGATAAATGCGTTTTACGTTTTGGCGAAGGCGAACAGCGATACGGACGGCAGCGGAAGCTTTCCGGCTAATCCTTACGACTTCAGCACGGAGTATGGGCGAGCATCGGGTGATATCAGGCATCGTTTCGTGATGACCGGTAACCTCCGCGCGCCCTGGGGCATCACGCTGAATCCTTTCATCATTGTGCAGTCAGGCCGGCCGTTCAATATCACGCTCGGACGCGACATCAACGGTGATACGTTGAATACCGAGCGCCCGGCGTTTGCGCCGCCAGGCGCTGATTGTTCTGACAGGAACATCAGGTGCACTCCGTTTGGCAACTTCAAGCTGACGCTGGTGCCGGGCGACGTGATGATCCCGCGGAACTTCGGTGAAGGGCCCGGCTCGACGACAGTTAACTTGCGCGTCAGCAAGACGTGGAGTTTCGGTTCAGAAGGCGCCGGCGCGAATGCGAACCAGCAGAATCGTGACGATGGCCAACGCAATCAGCGCATGATGGGCGGTATGGGCGGACGAGGTCCTGGTGGCCCAGGTGGTGGCGGCCCAGGCGGCGGTGGACCAGGTGGCGGACGCGGTGGCTTTGGCGGCGGCGGGCCGGGCGGTGGTTTCGGCGGCGGTGGTGGTGCCGGCAGTGGGCGCTACAACCTGACGTTCTCGTTGAATTTCCAGAACCTCTTGAACCACACGAACCTGGGCAATCCGGTGGGTAACCTTGGATCGCAGTTTTTTGGCCAGTCAATTGCGACGGCTGCGACTTTTGGTGGCTTTGGTGGCGTGGGCGCTGCTTACAATCGCCGCATCGACGCGCAGATCCGGTTCAGTTTCTGAAGAAAAGAATAGGTCCTATAAGTCCTATAGGACCTATAAGACCTATTACGGCGCGTTCGTCCCGTCGATCGAGGGCCTCATCTCGCCGACAAACTGATCCGAGTTCTTAATGCTCGAAAGCACGATCTTGATCGCCTCATCCGGGAATCCCGATTCCAGCGTGAACGTGTAGCCGGTAAATACATCTCCAGTATCATCGGCGCCCCAGAACAGAAACGTCGATTCGTTCAACTGCACCAGCTTGCGCAGCAGTTGCACGGCATTGCGTGCCTTGTCGATGTTGATGTAAGCGCCTTTGTAGTGCGGAAAGATTCGAAAACCAATCGTGTCCTTTGACGTGACTGTGATCACGATCTCCAGGTATTCAGAGTTGGTGAGCCCATCGCGCATCACGCCGGTGAATACAAACTGCGACTTCGAGCTCGGCTGAAAATTGACTTTGATGTCGGGACCGACTCGCTGTAAGAGTGCGCTCATACGCTGTCGCGTCTTCTCTCTCGATGCTTCGGCCGTATTGTCCTGAGCAACGACTGCAGGGACGATAGCCAAAAGTACAAAAAGTATAAGTGAGCGGATTATGTGGGGATTTCTCATTGGGGGTTCTCCTTCGGCCAGCTAAAACCTGTCTTCCCTTTTATGTGAAGTGCAGCGCGGAGTCAATAGTTAGAGTATGATTCGGCGAAATGTTTTTGCAGCGTTGCATTTCGCCAGACTGCCGCGCCGAATACAAGCTCGACGAACGACTGTACGTGTGTTCGCGCTGTGGTGGACTGCTCGAGATTGACAGGGCCGAAGATATCGCTGTCGATCCGGCATCATTGCGCGAATTGTGGCGCACGAGACGTTTGTCTTTAGATACTGGCGACCGCAGTGGCGTCTGGCGTTTTCGAGAATTCTTACCTTTTGACGAAGACGTGCCGCTTGTTTCGCTTGGCGAAGGAAACACGCCGCTGTACGACGCGCCTCGATCTGCGCGTTACTGCCACCTGCCTCAGTTGAAGCTGAAGCACCAGGGTTGCAACCCGACCGGCTCCTTCAAAGACACGGGCATGACCACTGCGGTAACCCAGGCGCGTAAGCTGGGTGCGCGGGTTGTTGTTTGCGCGAGCACGGGAAACACAGCCGCGAGCCTCGCGGCTTATGCGGCGCGCGCGGATCTCCTCTGCGCGATCATCGTTCCCAGTGGCCAGGTGAGTCACGCGAAGTTAGCGCAGGCGTTGGATTACGGCGCGAAGGTGCTGGAGATCGAGGGCAACTTCGATACGTGCATGAACGCGATCCGCGAGCTTGCCGAAGACGATTCGGTGTACCTGGTCAACTCGATAAATCCGTTTCGCATTGAAGGTCAAAAGACGGTAGCGTTTGAACTCGCGGAGCAACTCGAGTGGCGAGTTCCCGATCATCTGGTCGTGCCTGGCGGAAACCTCGGAAACAGTTCGGCCTTTGGTAAAGGCTTTCGTGAATTGATCAAGAGCGGGTTGATCGATCGCCAGCCGAAGATAACGGTGGTCCAGGCGGTGGGCGCGGCGCCGTTTGCGCGTTTTTATTCACGACACGACAGCCGTTTCGCGAATGAGGAACATCCGAAGACTCTCGCGTCGGCGATCAAGATCGGAGCTCCCGTTTCCTGGCAAAAGGCGTGGCGGGCAGTTCATGAGACGGGTGGGAGCGTGATAACAGTTACCGAGCAGGAGATAGCTGACGCGAAAGCCACGATCGGCCGCGACGGTATTGGTTGCGAGCCTGCATCGGCTACGACTGTTGCGGGGATACGCAAGCTCGTGAGCGACGGCGCAATTAAAGAGAATGAAACCGTGGTTGCGATACTGACCGGCCATTTATTGAAGGATACTGATTACGTGATCAAGTATCACAGCCAGAGATTGATTGGACCCGACAACGAACAGATTGCGGGTACTTTTAGTAATCCTGTAAATCGTGTAAATCCTGGCGAAAGTATTTTAGACATGATTACAGGATTGACATGATAGTTCGCATACCCGCCTCAACCTCGAATCTTGGACCAGGCTTCGACTGTTTCGGTCTCGCCCTCAAGCTCTATCTGACCGTTCGCGCCACTGCGATGCCCGGCGCGTCCGAGCCATGTTCCGTCACCACCACTGGCGCTAAAGAGAACGAAGCACTGCCACGTAATTCCGTAAACCTGATCTATCGCGCGATGGCGTTTGCGGCGCGACGTCAAGGCGTGGTGTTGCCGCCTGTTGATTTAGTGGTCCACAACGAAATCCCGCTCGCCAGCGGCCTGGGCAGCAGCGCCGCGGCAATCGTCGCCGGAATCAAATTGGCCGGCTTAATCACCGGGCAGGAACTGTCCGATCAGCTAATTCAGAACTACGCCACCGAGTTTGAAGGGCACCCTGACAATGTTGCGCCGGCCCTGTACGGAGGTTTCTCGGCAAGCTGTATCCGCAACGATGGCACTGTTGTTTCCGCGAGATTCGATTGGCCGTCGCAGATCCGAGTGGTCGTAGTTTCTCCTCCCTCGCAATCACCCACACACGTTACACGCGCAGCTCTTCCGCGGACCGTCACCCGCGTTGATGCTGTACACAACCTGCAAAGGACAGCTCTCTTTACTGCCGCTCTCGCACAACAACGATACGATCTGTTTTGGGAGGCGATGCGTGATCGTTTGCACCAATCGCAGCGGGAAGTACTCGTTCCCGGATCGGCTGAAGCCCTCGCACTCCCGCCCATGCCGGGATTATTAGGGCTCGCGTTGAGCGGTGCCGGCCCAAGCATTGTCGCCCTTGTCGATGACAATGAGGAAGAGATTGGCGCGCGCATCGCAAGTTGTTTTCGTGCGCACGAGATCGATTCGACGGTTAGGATCGTGGACGCGGATAATGATGGTTGCCGTGTTCAGTCGTGAGAAGAAATTCTTCCTGCGAGCAAGCGCGTCATCGTTTCATAAAAAAAGGCTGAAAGCTCGCGCGGTTTAAGTTGTCGCAATGGGCTGGCGTCGGATAACAGCGCGTCGATAAAGCTCTTTTGGTTTCCTTGCAGCCTAAACACAGGCCAGTCCGTGCCGAAAATGATTTTATGATTGACGCCACGGGCAAACAGATCGCCGAGCCGCTGGATCGACATTGATTGATAAGCACTGACGTCGAGGAAAACATTGGGCCGGTAGGCACACATCATCGCGCATTGCTCCAGGTAAGTAGTGCCACCATGGGCCAGGATGAAGTTGACTGTCGGAAAATCGCGAGCTGCTCGATCGACCATTAGCGGGTGAGCTGTATCAAAGTCCAGGGCCGGAGATGTGCCGCCGGTGTGTGAAACGACCGGCAGCCCGTGCGCGGCGCAGATTTCATAGAATGGATAGAGTTCGCGATCACTCGGACTGTAGCCGCAGGGCGGATACAGCTTGAGTCCGTGAAAACCATACTGCACGACTGCGCGCTCAAACAGCGCCACACCGTCGGCTCCCCAACGCGGATCTACACCCACAAATATCCGGTATGCTTCGGGCCACTTCTCGAGGATTGAACGATGGCGCTCGATCATTTCATCGATTGTCAACACCGCGTCGCGAAGTGCATACGTGAAATCGGGCAGCAACAACACGGTCTGCCCAATGCCCGCCCGGGCCATCTCCGTGGTCAGCAGACTGCAATCGTGGTCCTGCAACTTGGCAAGATACAGATCGAGTAATTTATCTCTGGACGTTTGAATCCCCTGGGCCGCCAACGCCAACGAGACGTTTTTAACTGTACCTTCAATGAATGAGCGGGGAATGAAATCAGTCGAAGCGACGTGGGCATGGCCATCCACGATCCGCCCGCTGAGTTCTATCGGAGTGAGCTCCACTTTAACTTGTTGTCTCCACTAACTGGTGTGCGACGGTCATGAGGTCTTTAACAGTCAGGATCTCTTCGAGGCCGCCGGAGAATTGAGTCAGATCCGCGCCAAACTCCTCCTCCAGGCGGAAAGCAATTGCCACCTTACCCAGCGAATCGATGCCCAGCTCCGTTTGCAACGACATCTCAGGCTGAATCTCCTTCTTGGCAAACTGCCAGGGAATCACTTCGCGCAAATACTTTAGAATCGCCTGATCGATGTCACTCGCTGTTTTTGCAGTTTCCATTTTGTGCTTTTTTGTGCTCTTTGTGACTTTACTCCAAACCCAGTAACTCACTCCGATAAGCGGCAAAGACCGCGCGGCGATCGACTTTCAGATTGCGATTGAGAAAGCCATTCTCGGTAGTGAACTCCTTCGTCGTAAAAATCAGTCGGCCAATACGAGTCTGGGTGGGTAACTGTTTATTCAACCTGTCAACCATGATCTGCACTCGTTTCTCCGCCGCCTCGTCTCGAGCTTGAAGAGATACAAGGGCGGCGAGCCCTGCGAGTTCACCGCCGCCGAATATCACCGCGCGCATGACGGCCGGAGCATACTCAATCTCTTTCTCCAAACTCTCCGGATGGACCTTGTATCCACCCTGAGTAACAATAATTTCTTTCTTGCGACCGGTGAGATAGAGATACCCGTCCTTATCGAAATGACCTATATCGCCAGTCGCGATGCGCTTTCCGTCAAGAAACGTCTTGCGTTGTTCTTGTTGGTCGCCGGAGAAATAGCCGCAGCTTAAAGGATGATCGCTCGCAAATATTATCTCGCCGTCAGAGGCAATTGAAACACGACCTCGCCCCACGAGCTTGCCAACCGACCCCACGCGATTTCGCCCGGGCAGATTTATCGAGATGTAACCTGTTTCCGTGAGACCGTATCCTTCATATAAAGGAAGACCCAGGCGCGCGAAACATTCCAGCGTTGAACGGCGCGTGGGCGCAGCGCCGGTGAGCATGAGCCGCACGCGCCCGCCCAGCGCCTCGTGAAATTGAGCAAAGATTCTCCGCGCCAGGGTGCTCCGCAACGCTTCAAAGGGAACAAATGAAACGAGCCGGCCAACTGCTGAGAGCAAGCCGCGCTTACGCGGCGGCAGGCTTTGAAATCGTCTTTCGAATAGCTCGTAGAGTAACGGCGGAGCCCCGATAATTGTCGGCTTCATTTCTTTCAGCGCTTTGAACACTCGGGGCGCGTCCGTTAAATGTAAGTCAAACCCATACCAGATTGCCGTATACAGCATCCAGCGCTGTTGAAAAATCGAAAGCGGCAGGAACATGAGTATGGCGTCGTCGGGTTTGAATTTATAGAGTTCGCCAAAGCCGTCAATCAGTTCTTCCGTACCGCTCTTCGTGATCATCAAACACTTCAACACTCCCGACGTGCCTGACGAAAAGACAAGAGTGAACACGTCTGCGTCGAGCGAGCACTCCTTGCGGTCAAAGCGAACCGGAATGCCCTCTCCATTAACGGTTAGCTTGACGACAGCGTCGTGTTGCTCGTTGTGACGTTGGAGCTCTTTAGGCGAGACGAAGAGTAACTGAAGACCATACTTTTCGACGAGTTTTGCCAGGCTGTATGACGCGAATTCGTCTGGTGAGAAGCAGACCGAGACGCAGTTTATACGTAACAACGCTAATTCGCAGACGATCCACTCGTAAGAATTCTCAGCCAGCAAGCCGACGCACATCCTCGGCCTGATGCCCGCCGCGCGCAAATTGCCTTCAAACCTCGTCACATCGGCGAAGAGCTCCGGGTAAGGCTTTCGAATCAGGGTCGTGCGGTCGAAAAAGTAAATGGCCTGATCGGGCAAGTCCAACAACCTGTCGGTGAGTCGCGCCAGGTCCATAGCTATTTTCCGAACGTTTGGCGGAGTTGCGTTCTACTTCGCTGAATTTGATTTGCTGCGGATCTGGGTATCTCGTAAATGTTGAAATCACCGGGACGCGCCATGCCATCCGGCGTTGCGAGGTGGACGCGTTGAGGCACCAGTCCAAACTTGGCGAGAAAACGATTGATGTTCTGATTCGCCGGCGACGTTTGCATCTTGAGTCGAGTAATCGGAAAACGTTTGAAGAAGATCTTGATCATCTCCGGAAAGTAAGCGTAAACAAGCGCTTTCGCTAAAGCACTCTGCACGACTGTGTGAACGTGAGCATAGACTTCGTCCATCGACTTAAAGTTGAGATTAGTATAGGCGACGAGTTGCCCATCGCATGTGACCACGAAGGTCGCACGTTCCGGCGGTTGCTGCGCTCCGGGAAGGGAAGATAAAAAGCGAGTCCGGGTAACGTCTCTCGAGGCAAGCTTCGTCAAGTCAACGCCAATCGAAGCAAGGTAAGCAGGGTCAGTAGTGTGCCAGTAATTCACGAGGGCTTCGACATCGGATTCTTCAATGTCTCGAAGAACAACCTGGTGACCGTGAAACGTGGTGTTCAGATAAATCATTTGCGCACCAACCTCTACGCGCTATGGCCAGACGATGCTACAGTCGCCAGCACTTCGGCTAAGACCTCGGCGAATAAAGCACGTTCGGCAGGCAATCCAACGGTCACACGGATGCACCGGTTCAGGGGCGGCGCGCCGGGCATACGCACAAAAACATCCTGCGCCAGCAGTGCGTCCATGGTAGCTCGCGCGCGTTCAAAGCTTCCCATGTCGATGGATACAAAATTAGTTGCCGACGGCAAAGTGGCGAGGCCGAGTTCACGCGCCAGTGATTCGTATTCCTGTCGTCCCGCAGCTACAGCGGCGACCACGCTGCTTACAAATCCGTGATCCTTCAAAGAGGCGAGCGCGCCGGCTTGGGCCACCCGGTTGACGCCAAACTGCACGCGAATCTTATTGAACGCAGCTACCGTTTCGTTTGCGGTGATTGCGTAACCGATGCGCGCGCCTGCCATGCCATGCGCCTTTGAAAAAGTACGCAAGCGAATAACTTGCGGATCGTTTGGATCGACTTGTGGAAAAGCATCAGCAGGCGCGAACTCTGCGTATGCTTCATCCAGCAGGAGCAAGGTTTGAGGCGGGAGGTGGGCAATCGCATCCTCTAAATCGCCGCTCGTGTGCCAGGTGCCGCTTGGATTGTCCGGATTTGCGAGGTAGAGCAGCCGCGCGCGGGTGTTCGCGGCTCGATCGATCAGCGCACCGAGATCGTTGCGATCGTCGCGATAGGGAATGGTCGAAAGTTGACCACCACAAGTTGCGACAAAATAGTTGAACGTGGGATAGGCGCCAAGTGAAGTGACCGCCGTTTCACCTGGCTCAATGAACGTGCGCGCTATGAGGCCGAGAAGATCGTCTATGCCGCTGCCGACGATCAAGTTGTCCATGCTGACGCGATGAATGCGTGCGAGTTCGGCGCGCAACTCATAGCTTTCCGGATCGTTGTACCAGGCGAGGCGATCGAGAGCCTCGAGCATTGCCTGCCGGGCCAACGGAGAAATACCGAATGCGCTTTCGTTGGCACCGATGCGCACCTTAAGAGGCCGGCCCCTCTGCCGTTCCAGAGCCTCAGGCGCGACGAACGGCACCGTCGCCGGCAGGTTTTGTACGATGTTGGTAAATGGTGGAGGCTTGCGCATATTTTTTACAGGATTCACATGATTAACAAGATTAACTGTAAATCATGTTAATCCTGCAATCCTGTCAAATTTATTCACTGTAACCCGAACTTCTGCGCCAGACACGCATTGAACCGTCGCATGTACTCCATCCGCAACGCCGCACCGAGCGCCAGTTCTCTAGCTGCTTCGGGTTGTACCCTGACAATCGGCGTGATGACGTGGTCCAACCATTCCTGGCCGTGTTGTTCGTCGCCTTCAATGTGTGTGCTGTAGTATTGAAAATCATTCTTCGCATCGAAACCGAGTCGTTGAAGACCGGCAATGACGGCCCGGTCGCGATCCGGATCGAACAGTTCCGGCATAGCCAGGCTGCCCAGCGATTTAAAGTAATTACGACGGTTCAGGCCAAAGCAGAGATAAAGGTTATAACCCGCATAGAGACGCCAATCATCCCAGACGGGAATGTGCGGTTGCGGCAGTTGCAGCTTCTGAAGCGCGCGAGTGAATTGGCGCGTGTGCGCAAGCTCGCCGTTGCCTTGTCCGCATTCATCCCACATATGCCGGCTTAACTCGGCCTTCACTGTTTCCGAAAAGTGGAGTTGGGCCAGGGCCAGCGCGTCGTAAAAACGATAGTTCAGATGAACGTCGATCAGGAGAAAGTTTTTAAAATCCTCGACTGTGGCCTCTTCGGCCAGAAAACGCACCAGCAGGCGGTCGGTGGGAGATTCCTTGTTTGCCTGTTTGATAAACCACGCGGTGAGTAGCTCCGGTTGTACGAGTTCCGAGTCTGGCGGAAGCTCGTGCTCAACGAGAGGCAGATCGTATGCGAACCACGCGTCTTCAATCGCGCGCCTGACGCGCACGAGCCACGGCGCATGTTCATGCGAAGCCGCTGGCGAGAGTGGATTGCTGAAAGTAACCTCATAAATCACAAACAAGGCCTGTTGAATCTCCAACAGCGCGACAGTGGATTCCTCTTTGAATGCCGACTGCAAAACGGTGGGCAACCGCTCTTGCAAGTCAGTGAGCACTGAATCGGCTTCTGGCAGCAGCCGGTGATCGGCCGAGAGCAGGTAAGCGACTTGTTGGGCCACCGTCTGTGCCTGTGCATAGCTGGAAGGCACTTCAATGGGCAGTTTCTTATCTGCTATCCGTTCGGGGTCGAGGCTGGGTCTGGCGTGATTCATGCGACACTCTCTGCGTTGATGTACGAGCGATGACATTTAAGTTTGCGCAACAGCTCATACGGGCTGATCTGTGTGGCGCGTGCGAGGCTGGTTACCGAGATGCGCTCCGCGCCGTCACTCCCGATCAGTGTGGCCCAATCGTAGAGTGACACGCCGGGAATGCCGGTGACGTCGATTTGCAGCGCGTCCATTCCGATATCTCCGAACACCGCGGCCCGCTGACCATTGACCAGAGCATACGCGTCGCGCGGAGGCGAAGGATAACCACCACCAAAACCAAGGGCCACGGTTGCCAACTGCTGATTCGAGCTTGCCTGGTGATGTTGACCGTAGCCAACGCCCTCGGCGCGCGTGAATTCGAGCAGGTGAATGATTCGTGCTTTCAGACTCACGACCGGTTGAAACTGTTGGAAAAGATTAGCGACTTCCGGCCCAAGCTGTTCCTCGCTGAAATTGTTTTCGCCATAGAGCAGGAGACCCGGCCGCACCCAGTCAGTAGGAAAAGCCTGCGACCAACGAATCATCCCGTGGCTGGCAAACAAGCTGATCTCCAGGTTTGCACCAAACACCTGGCGAGCCCGGCCGGCCTTTTCCGCAAACTCCTGAACTTGAGCGAGCGTGATCTCCGCGTCGCTGTTGGAATTGGTCAAGTGGGCATAGACGCCCTTAACGAGGAGATGCCTGCACGCCTGAGCCTTGCGCGCAAAGCGTTCGAAATCGTCGAGGTTACGATACCCGGAACGATTGAAGCCTACATTTGTGACCAGCCACACCGGATGTTTCCGGTCGTGGTAGCCGGCGGCAAGGTCGTAGGCTTGCAACAACTGCTCGTGCGCGATGCCGGGCATGAGGTCGTGTGTAACCGCCGGCGCAGCATTGTCAGGCACGTCGCCGTCAATCACGAGAATCGGTTTTTTAATCCCCGCATTGCGCAGTTCGATGCCTTCGGCCACGTTGTCCACCGCGAAGGCCGGTACACCGCACGACTGAAGCGCGGGTGCCACAACGTTTGCGCCAAGACCATACGCATCGCCTTTCACCACTGCCATCACCCTGGCGGCGCCCGCAATGCGTTTGATCAGTTCCACGTTGTGCTTCAGCGCAGCCAGATCGACTTCCAGCACTGCCCGTGCGGCTTGTGCTCGAGCAACTCCGTCTGTTGCGGTCTCGACTTTTGCAGTGACCATACTTTTACTTTGCAACCGGAACGTCGAAGTAATCCACTACTTCGCCGCGCCAATTCGTATAACGCACGACGGAATGACCCGCGTCATCCTGTTCGCGTCGCGGCGGCTCTTCATCCTCTCCGAGGAGGGGCATAGTGTGTTTGCCGCTTTGATGTGGCAACACAAACTCCGGCACCGCCAAGTCAGAAATATGTCGCTTCAGGTTTCTGATAATCTCGACCCCCGTCCACACAGGCGTGCGAAACTGCGCCGCCCCCGGCGAATAAGGCATGAAGTGATAAAGGTAATGAGGCACCACACCGACTGTGTAAAGCCGCATGCCCAGCTCGTGAATCGTCTCGGTGTTGTCGTTAACGCCGCGCAGCAAAGGCATGTTGGCAAACAGGATCGGCACTGCCGAACTTATTCGTCTGACTGCCGCGCAAAACTCTTCCGTAACCTCGTTGGGATGCGTCACGTGCAATCCGACTGAGGTCAGTTTATGGCGGCGGAAAATCTCGAGCAGCTCGTCGGTGATGCGAAACGGATTAAACGTCAACGAGCGTGTATGAATGCGGATTGCGAGCGGCCTGCCTAACTCGCGCAGGTCGGCGAGAACTTTGTCGAGCCGTTCGTCGGTATGCATCAACGGCTCACCGCCGCTCAAGATAACTTCCTCAACTTCGTCGTGGTCACGAAGATAAGCGAGCGTGGCGTCCCAATGTTGTTGCTGGAAACTTGGTTTGAGCGAGTATTTCTCGAGGGTGCGCAAAGCTTCGTAGCAAAACTGGCAATAGGAGTGGCACACGTTGGAGAGCCGGATGATAATCCGGTTGTCATACTTGCGCTGGGCGATTGGCGTAACCATCTCGCTGGGCAGTTCCCAGTTTTCAGTCTCGCCGTCGTATTGATAAGTAAGCTCACCTTCACTATCCCAAAAAGGCACGACCTGCTGCCACATCGGATCGTCGGCCACAGGTGCTTGTCCATCGGGCGTGCGTCGAATCAAGTTCAAGTAATAAGGAGTGATCTGCATCCGGCGAGTTTCCTCGTTTTGTCGGATCGCATCACTCACTTGGACGGGGATTCCTGGAAAAACCTGGAGTAGCTGATCGATAGTGCGAATTGCATTGCGTTGTTGCCATATCCAATTGGTCCACTCGGAAGTGGACTCGTTCGGAGTGAGGCTTGTCTTGCTGGCGATCATTTCAGTATTCCTTCCTGGTGCTCGAGGCGACGAGCACTCTACCCGCCCACACCATTTACGACGTTGCGTTCGCGTTCCCCACGCAGCAGGCGGCGCACTGACGCCGCGGCTTTGTAACGCAATTCAGCCAGAGACGCATCGGCGTAAAAGGCGGAGTGGGCCGTTAGCAGCACTCGGTTCGAACTGCGGAGTGCCGCCGGTACATTTGGCTCATCAGCTAGAACATCGAGACCGACCTGGCCAATGCGATTGTCATTGAGACAATCGAGCAGTGCCTGCTGATCGAGCACTTCGCCGCGTGATGTATTGATCAGCACCGTTTGCGGCGTGAGCCGGCCCAGTTCGGCACGACCGATCAGGTGCTGAGTTTCAGGGTTAAGAGGAACATGAACGGACACGATTTGTGCCCAATCAAGTAGTTCGTGCAACGACTCGTGCCTGACAACGGCGTGAACCTTTTCCACACCGCTCGGCACGTACGGATCGTAAAAACCGACGAGGATACCGAAGGCCTGGGCCCGGCGGGCCACGGCAGTACCTATCCTGCCAAAGCCGACAATGCCGAGCCGCGACCCGCGTAGTCGCGGCACGCTGCCGACGCCGCGCCAATCCCATTCGCCATTCTTTGCGAGATCGTTAATGACGAGGAGCTTGCGCACGAGGGCCAACAGCAGCGCCATCGTATGATCCGCAACTTCCTCAGTTCCATAATCAGGAACAACCGCCACCGGGATTCCGCGTTTAGCCGCGAAGATGATATCGATGTTGTCGAAGCCCATTGCGGCACGCACGATACCGCGGCAGTTCTTGAGACAGGCGATAACCGTAGCAGGCAGCGGAATCGTATGCCACGAAATGATGCCGTCCGCGTTATCGATCATGCCTATCAGCTCCTCCGCCGAGTTGACGCGACACAAAACCGGAGTTGCGTCACTACTCAAGACATCGCGCTCGATATCCGGCTCAGCCAGATAAGGGCTGTGATGCGAATCGACGATGATGACGTTTTGCTTCATCACTTTAACCATCCACAGATTGCACAGATCACACAGATGTCTACAAAAGAATCTGTGTAATCTGTGCAATCTGTGGATGTCGCTTATCTTTAAGCATTTTGTGCCATTCCTTCGAGACGCGCCAGAATTTCAGCGGCGCGTTCATTGCCCGCAGATTCGATTTGCCCTTCCACCACGACTAAGGCGAGCTCCGCGATCGTCGGCGCCTCAAAGAGCTTCGGCAAAGGCACCTCGACCTGAAAAGCGCTGCGTATTCTGGAAACTAACTGCGTCGCGAGAAGTGAATGACCTCCCAGCTCGAAGAAACTGTCGTGAATACCAACGCGATCGAGACCAAGCAGTTGGCTATAGATCCCCACCAAACCTTCCTCGATCGGTGTACGTGGTCCAACGAAACCGGCCGCCAGTTTCGGACGCTCAGTGGAAGGCGCCGGCAGAGCTTTGCGATCTACTTTTCCGCTGGCCGTTAATGGCAACGCGTCGAGCAACTCAAAAGAGGCGGGGATCATGTACTCCGGCAGCTTGCTACGCAGGAAACTGCGCAACTCATCGCTCGTCGGCGCAGTCCCGGTACGCGACACGAGATACGCGACCAGCCGGCTATTTCCCGATTCTCCTTCGCAAACGCTGACGACGGCTTCGCTCACCGCCGGGTGCTGGACCAGCAGAGTTTCAATCTCCCCCGGCTCGATTCGGAAACCGCGCAGCTTCACCTGGTGATCGACACGCCCGAGAAATTCAAGCTGTCCATCTGCCTCGAAGCGCGCCAGATCGCCCGTGTTGTACAAACGCTCCCCAGGCTCGTTGCTAAACGGATTGGGCAAGAATTTTTCAGCAGTCAAGGCGGGTCGATTCAGATAGCCGCGCGCCAGGCAGTGGCCGCCAATGTAGAGCAGGCCAGGTACGCCGACCGGCACTGGTTGCATCTCGCGATCCAGCACATAGAGCTTTGCGTTGGCAATCGGCCGGCCAACCGGCGGAAACGGAGGCCAAGTATCCGGCGCATCATTCAAAGTAAACTGCGTGACGACGTGAGTTTCCGTTGGACCATAATGGTTGCGCAGCACGCACTTGTTGAGTTTGCCGAAAAGCTGAACGATGCCCGGCGTGATCGCCAACTGCTCCCCGCCTGCGATTACCTCGCTAAGAGATGTTGGAACCTGGTCCAGTTCATTCGCGGTGTCCACCGTTTGCTGAAGAGCCACGGGTGGGCAAAAGAGCCGTTCTACATTCTCCTCGATAATGAACCGCAGACGACTGTGCGCATCCATGCGCTCTGCTTCTGTAATCAGGACGAGAGTGCCGCCGGACGCCCAGGTGGTGAACACTTCCTGAAAGGAAACGTCGAAGCTGAAGGGCGCAAATTGCAACGTTCTCAGAGCGGGTGAATTCTCGACCTGCCATGAGACCATGTTCGTGAGAGCTCGATGCGTCATCGCTACGCCTTTGGGCCGACCGGTGGATCCTGACGTGTAAATCACGTAAGCAAGATTCTCGGGAACCACATCAATTTGTGGCGCATGTTCCTCCTCGCCTCCAATTTCATCCGCGTATAACACTTCGGCAGCGATCGCCGGAAAGCGCCCGGCCAGTTCCTTGTTGGTTATGAGAACCGGCGCTTCAGTGTCCGCCAACATGAACGCCAGCCTTTCCGTTGGATAACCCGGATCGAGAGGTAGATAAGCGGCCCCCGCTTTTAGAATTCCCAAAACCGCCAGGAACATATCGAGAGAGCGAGGCAGACAGACGCCCACGATCGTATCCGGCCGGATGCCAAGAGATTGAAGATATTGGGCCAGCGCATTAGCGCGTAGATCCAGTTGGCGATATGTCAACTCGTGCCCTTTGCAAACAGCCGCGACCACTTCAGGTGTCTTTTTCGCCTGTATCTCAAACAGGTGATGGACGCGTGCGACTGGAAACGTCTGGTCAGTGCGGTTCCATTCGATTAATAACTGTTTTCGTTCCTCTGCGGACAGCAACGGCAGATCGTAGATGCGACGATCGGGCGACTGCGCAATAGCCTCGATTAGATTTGTGAGATGCCGCGCGGCGCGCCTGATTCTCGGAGCATCGAAGATGTCAGTGTTGTATTCAATCACGCCCGACAGCCCGTCCTGCATCTCCATCAGCATCAACGTCAGATCAAACTTCGCCGTGCCCGTGGCGACTTCCGGAGCCGTTGGCGAGGCTGCTACCTGACCCTGTGTCGGCAGGTTCTGAAAAACAAACATCACCTGAAACAACGGATTGTGATTCATCCGGCGCTCAGGTTTGATTTCCTCGACAAGCTTTTCGAACGGCAGATCCTGATGGCTGTATGCGTTCAAAGTAACTTCACGAACACGCCGCAACAGCTCGCGGAAAGTTGGCTTGCGGGAAAGATTAGTTCGAAGTATCAGGGTGTTAACAAAAAAACCGATTATGCCTTCGATTTCAGGACGGTTGCGATTGGCGATCGGTGAACCAATCACGATGTCGTCACGTCCGGTGTAACGTTGCAGGAGCACCTTGAACGCTGCGAGCAGGACCATAAACAACGTGGCACCCTCCTGCTGCGCGAGGGCTTTGAGCTTAGCTACAACGGGCCGCCCTAAAGTGAATGATTCCGAAGCTCCGCGAAAGCTTTGCATCGCCGGGCGCGGGCGGTCCGCCGGCAGCTCCATCATCGCCGGCGCGTCCCTTAGCTGCTCTTTCCAATACGACACGAGACGCTCCAACGTGTTTCCCTGCAAACGTTGGCGCTGCCACTCCGCGAAGTCGGCGTATTGAAGCGGTATCTCAGGTAATGGTGACGGCCTGCCTGTTGAGAACGCTTCATACAAGTCCATTAACTCACGGAAGAAGATGACCACCGACCACCCATCAGAAACAATGTGATGCATTGCCAGGACGAGCAGGTGATCGTCCGTGCGCCGCAGCAGCAGCGCCCGCAGCAATGGACCATGAGCCAGATCGAACGGCAGGAGCGCCTCGGCGCGCGCGAGCCGTTCCGCTTCCGCCTGGCATTCCTCTGCCGGCAGGTGTTGTAAATCGATCGTGCGCAGCGGGATCGTCAATGTTGGCGCGATCAACTGCACCGGCCGGCCATCCACGGCTGCAAACGTGGTCCGCAAGGATTCGTGACGCCGGACGATTTCGTTGAGGCTCCGCTCGAGTGCGTCAACGTTGAGCCAGTCAGGCAATGGAGTGATGCCGGCTACGTTATAGACGGGTGTGCCGGGCGTGAACTGATCGAGAAACCAGAGCCGCTCCTGCGAAAAAGAGGCTGGGAAAACAAACACATCTCCAGCAGCACTGTTTTTCGGCGTACTACTCATCAGCAACGCGCTCCTCGTTCATCATCAGTGAAGACAGATTGAAGCGGCGAGCTTCACGAGAGAGGGAGACAAGCTCCGGCTCACCCGTGGTATGAACATCGGTTTCGACGAGGCCGTCGATCGCTTCCGCCAGGGTTTCGATCGTGCCCGTTTGAAAAATCGTGCGCAGCGGCAAGTCTATTTGGAAGTGGTTGTACACGCGCGACACAACCTGTGTTGCCAACAACGAATGGCCGCCCAGTTCGAAGAAATTGTCACGCACTCCAATGCGCTCGAGACCCAGCACTTCTTTCCAGATCTCGACCAACCGTTTTTCTGTCGGCGTGCGTGCGGCAACGTATGTTTGTTCCGAACGCGCGCGCTGCGGATCCTTCGCCGCGAGCGTCCGGCGATCCACTTTGCCGTTTGGCGTTAACGGCAACGCGTCGAGCAGGACGAATGATGACGGCAACATATACTCCGGCAACTTCTCTCGCAGATACTCCCTCACGCCGGCAGTCAGTTGTTCCCCGCCGGCCCAACGCCAGGCTGGTTTCCATGAATCTCCGTTCACCGGCGTCTGCACTTTGCGCGGCCGCCGCGCGTAGATGTTGTAAAGCGCAATGTCCTTCAACACCGTGTCTTGTTCGACGGCGAGTTGAAAGCCATGCCGCTCCAACAGACGAGTGATGTGTTGCAACCGTCCGTCAATGTCGTGCACTTCAATGATGACCTGTTGAATCTTCGCCCAGTCGGCTTCTTCGATGCCGCCAATCACGTCGAGCTCGCTCTTCTCCACGTCGATCTTCAGGAGCGCGATCTGCTCCACACCGTTTTCGCGAATCACTTGCGACAGCGTCTTCATCTGGCAATCGAACTGTTGCACCGTGAGCCGCTCGTCGAGCAGCTCGTCGATCTTTGCCTCGGAGATCTCTTCGGTTAAGCCAAACTCCTGTTGCGTGCGGAGATAGGTTTTGACCGTCTCATGTTCCTGCTCAGCGTCGGCAAAGCGGCCCGAGAGAATCGAAACGTGTGGATAAAAGCTGAAGGTCGCAGAACCTTCGCTACTCGCGAGACCGTGCTGGAATAACTTCGCGTCAATCGCGTACAACGATGTATTGAGCCTGAGCAGATCGAAAATCGTTGGAATAGGCTCAAAACAATAGAGCTGTGCGTCTTTACATTGAGTGGCGATGAAGAGTGCGAACAGCCCGATGTTGCCGCCGACGTCGAAAACGCAGTCACCCGGCTCGAGCGTGATGCCGTGTTTGAGATAGGCACGCTCCTCGAAGATTTCCCGGTAAAGAAAAGTTGTCTCGCTGCGGTTCAGGTGGACGATGTCCATACCATTCGGCAGCTCGTAGCGAAGACGACCATCGAGTTGGCCCGTAGCCTGGAGACGTTGCCATTGGCGCACAGGCGCGGCCGTTTCCTGATCGGGAACGACGTAAGCGATCAGTCGCCGATCGCCGGGCGAATATTCGCGATCGACAATGGCGGACTGTTCAACCGCGGGATGTTGTTCAAGCGCCTGCTCGATTTCGCCGAGCTCAATTCGAAAACCGCGAATCTTTACTTGCTGGTCCGCGCGGCCGATAAACTCGAGCTCTCCCGCAGGTGTATGCCGCACGAGATCCCCGGTGCGATAAAGACGCGCGCCGGGCTCCGTGGCGAATGGATCGGGTATGAATTTGTCAGCCGTTAGCGCCGCGTCATTCAGGTATCCGATGCCGACGCCGGCGCCGCCCACGTACAACTCACCCACCACGCCGGTTGGCAATACGGCAAGGTGTTTGTCGAGCACATATAATTTGACGTTTGAGATCGGGCGTCCGATCGGAACAGGCGCATCAAGCAGACTGCCGAGATCTTCCAGCCGGTAGAAAGCGCAGATGTCGGCGCACTCGGTCGGTCCATAAGTGTTGACGATCTGCGCGTTGAATTTTTCGCTGCCAACCCACTTCCACATGCGGCGCACAGAGATCGGCTCACCACCTAAAAAGACATAGCGCAGCGCGGGCACGTCTGATTGGCGTTCATCCTCGGCGGCATCTGCGAGGGCATAAAAAGCGCTCGGCGTGCAATTGAGGAGTGTTATCCCTTGCTGTGAAACTTTCCGCAGGATGGCCGCCGAATCGAAATATTCAGACGGCAGCAGGTGCAACTCCGCACCAACGAGCAACGGCGCAAAAAGATTCTTCTGCGTCAGGTCGAAGCTGAACGAAGAGATCAGCAAAACCTTGTCGCCGGCTGTTATCGCAAAGTCATCGATGAACCAGTCGAGCAGATTTACAAAGCTGCGCTGGAAGTTGTTTGCTCCCTTCGGCTGACCCGTCGAGCCGGACGTGTAGATCATGTAGATCAGATCATCGCCTGCAACGGCCTGAGGCGGATTGCTTACGCTGTACCGGCTGATAGTTTCCCAATCAGCGTCGATGGCGATCGTCTGGGGTCGCTCTTTTGGCAGGCGAGCGATTAGACATTCCTGCGTCAGCAACAACTGCGCGTGCGAATCAGCCAGCATGAACGCCAAACGCTCTTCCGGTTGCGAAGAGTCAAGCGGAACGTACGTCGCATCGGCTTTCAAAATGCCGAGCAACCCGATAATCATTTCCGGGCGCGGTTCCATGCAGATGCCAACCCTTGCGCCGCGCGCGATGCCCAACTCGCGCAAGTAATGCGCGACTTGATTCGCGCGGCTATTCAACTCGCGATAGCTGAACGACACATCTTCACAGATCACCGCGGCGGCTTCGGGAGTCTGCGCCACCTGCGTTTCAAACCTGCTGGTGACGGTCGTCTCGTTTGGGTAATCGACCTCGGTTTGATTCCAGGTGATCAGTAATTCGTGCTGTTCGGCGTCCGTCAGTAACTTTAGTTGGGAAATGCGTTGTTCCGGGTTCGCCACAATCGATTCGAGCAACACTTGAAACTGGCTCACCAGTCGCCGGATCGTCGCCGTTTCAAATAGATCTGTGTTGTACTCGACCGCGCCCCACAACGTGTCGCCCATCTCGACTACAAAAAGCGCGAGATCGAATTTGGAAGTGCCGGTGCCGATTGGAACGGGAAGTTGCTGCGGCGTGGTTGCCTGAGGCGTGGTGGGCACGTTCTGAAACACAAACATCAATTGAACGAGGGGATTGTGACTCAAGTTACGCTCGGGTTGTAGCTCCTCCACCAACCTCTCAAACGGCAGATCCTGATGCGCGTATGCGCTCAGTGTTACTTCGCGCACGCGAGCAAGCACCTCTCTAAACCTGGGATCACCCGATAGATCTGCCCGCAACACCAACGTGTTGACGAATAGACCGATCAGTCCCTCGATTTCTGTACGCGTGCGGTTTGCTATCGGCGTTCCTACCACCAGGTCCGTGCGGCCCGTGTAGCGATACAACAGGGTTTTGAACGCGGCCAGCAAGGTCATGAACAACGTCGTCCCGGCGCGTTGGCTCAAATTCTTCAGACCTTCAGCTAGTGGCGCCGGCAGAGTCCACGCTTCCATCGCGCCACGAAAAGTTTGCACTGCGGGACGTGGCCGGTCGGTCGGTAACTCCAGCACTCCAGGCGCACCCGCCAATTGCTCACGCCAAAACTTCAGTTGCTGGTCCATCACGTCGCCTGTGAGGTAGCCGCGCTGCCACTGCGCAAAGTCGGCATACTGAATGGGCAGTCGCGGCAAAGCGGCTTTACGACCGGTGCTGTACTGTTCGTATAACACTCCCAACTCGCGCCAGAGAATGCCCATCGACCATGCGTCTGAAACGATATGGTGCATCGTTAACAGCAGCAAGTGGTCCATCTCCGCCAGCTTTAGCAAGCTTGTGCGGAGCAGGGGCCCGCGCGCCAAATCGAAAGGCCGCATCGCTTCTGTCGCGGTCAAGCGCTGCGCTTCGGCGTCGCGCACTGTGTCAGGAAAACTGCTCAGGTCGATCACCGGTAACTCGATCTCGAGACTGGGAGTGGTCACTTGCACCGGTTGGCCATCTTGCGTTTGGAAAGTGGTACGCAAAACTTCGTGCCTGCTGACAACTTCGTTGATACTCTGTTCGAGGGCGCGAACGTTAAGTGGACCTGGTAGACGGAACGCCGCCGGAATGTTGTAAATCGGACTGCCCGGCTCAAATTGATCGAGAAACCAGAGACGTTCCTGCGCGAATGAGAGCGGCATCGGTTTGCGGGCGGCCTTCTGTTTCAGCAGCTCGGCCAGCATCGCGCGCTTTTCCTCCAGAGAGAGAGAGGAGAGGTCTCTTTGTGGGCTACTCATTTGCTCGTCTCCTCGGCCAGTAGTTGGTCCAACAGGGAATCAACTTCATCGGCCGCTAACTGATCCAGCTTGTTCAACAACTCGTCCTCCGCTCGCGGTTTTATTTTGTCCACCGCGCCTTCTGCTATTACTGCTACTGCCGGGGCACTCTCCTGAAGCATCTCGGCCAATAAAGAATCAACCTCAGCTTCGGAAAGCTCTTCAAGACGTTCCAGAATCTCTTCGGTCTCGCTTCGTGTGACTCGCAACTCAACCTTGACCTGCCCTTCACGCGCCGTCTCGATGTACTTCGCCAGGCCTTCGACAGTGGGCGACTCAAAGAGACGGCGAACGGCCAATTCGATCTGGAAAGCATCGCGCGCGCGTGAGATGACCTGGGTAGCCAGGAGTGAATGCCCGCCAAGATGAAAGAAGTTGTCACGAATTCCGACTTTCGCAAGACCGAACACTTGCGACCAGATGCGTCCCAATTCTTTTTCTACTGCGGTGCGCGGCGCGACAAACGTTTGCTCCAGCGGCGGCCGCTCTGTGTCGGGCAACGGGAGCGCCGCGATATCCAATTGTCCCGCAGCAGTGCGCGGAAGGGCGCTAATGAGTATGAACTCGGCGGGCAGCATGTAATCCGGCAGCTTGCTGCGGAGGAAGCGCCGCAATTCGCTGGGCGTAGGTTCGTTCTCTTTACCAGCGACGAGATAAGCCGTGAGTTGTTTGTCGCCCGCGAGATCCTGCCTCACGAGCACGGCGGCTTCGCTGACTTTTGGATGTTGCGCCAGCGCCTCTTCGACTTCCTGTGGATCCACGCGAAAGCCTTTAATCTTCGTTCTACGATCCTTGCGGCCTACGAACTCTATGCGGCCATCAGGCAGATAGCGCCCCAAGTCTCCAGTCATGCATAGCCGCGCGCCGGGCTCGCCGAATGGATCGGGAGTAAAGCATGCGGCGGTCAAAGCCGGCTCGTTAAAATAGTCTCGGCCGACACCGTCGCCTCCGGCGGACAATTCCCCAACTACTCCGACCGGAACCGGCCGGAACGATTTATCCAGGACATGTATGCGTGTATTAGAAACCGGGCGGCCGATCGGAATCGTTGTGACCCCATCGATCACTCCTGTAACTATCTCGCAAGCGATCAACGGCGAGCATTCCGATAGTCCGTATGTATTGATTAACCGGATTGGCGGCGCCTGTTGCAGGCATTGCTTGACCTTAGTTGGGTCGGCTGATTCGCCTGAGATATACAAGTCGCGAATCGAACGGAACGCGTGCGGCACTTCGGCGACGAGGTAATTGAAAACGGCTGTCTTCAGGAACAGTACGCTGATTCGGCTCGACGCGATCTCAGCAGCAAAGAGGCGCGGCGATAAATATGGATCCGCAGCGATCAGGGCCAGTTGAGCGCCGTGAAGCAGCGCACCCCAAATCTCAAATGTTGCGGCACTCGCCGACTGCTCAGACAAGTGCGCCACCCGATCTTCAGGGCCGAGATTAACGATTGCTTCGTCGAACACGGTTCGGACGATCGCTCGATGAGACAAAGAGACGCCCGTGGGCTTACCTCCCGGCCCGGAGGTGTAGAGCACGCAAGCCAGGTTCTCTGCCGCAACATCGATCGCCGAGAGCGTGGGCTGTTCCTCAGCCAATGCCCATTCGATTTCGTCCAGCTTCAACAGTTGCACCTGTAGTTCCTGGGCCAATTGTCCCTCGGTCACTAAGACGCGCGCTTTGCAGTCTGCCAGGATGGCGGCGAGGCGTTCTTTGGGATGCGTAGCTTCGAGTGGAACATAGAAGCCACCAGCTTTGAGAATTGCCAGTGCGGCGACGACCCCTTCTATCGAACGATTTGTTAAAACTCCGACAGGCACTTCGGGGCCAACGCCCGCTGCCACGAGCAGCGTCGCGAGATAGGTGGAGCGCTGGTCCAACTCTGCGTAAGTCAATTGCCGGGAATCGCCGGCTATGGCGACAGCGTGCGGAGTCTTCGCCGCGTGGGTGACAAACAGATCGTGCAGGCAAACGTCACGCGGATACTCCGCGCCGGTTGCGTTCCAGTCAAACAGTATCTGCCGGCGTTCGGCTTCCGATAGCAAGCCCAGTTCTGATAAAGGTCGATCCGGATCCGCGACGATCGCTGCCAGCAAGTTTTGAAAGTGACCAACCAGGCGCTGAATCGTCGAGGCTTCAAACAAGTCAGTGTTGTACTCGACCGCACCCGCGAGGCCGCGTTCTGTTTCGAGCGCAAAGAGCGTCAGGTCAAATTTTGCAGTGGCATTTCCGGCGGGAGCGGCCGCTTGTGATCCGCTCGATGGCTGCGGTGTCGCCGCCGCTTGCGACATCGCCGGCACGTTCTGGAACACGAACATCACCTGAAAGAGCGGGTTGTGGCCTAAGTCGCGTTCGGGCTGTTGCTCCTCTACCAACTTTTCAAAGGGCAAATCCTGATGCGCGTACGCCGCCAGCGTTACTTCACGCACTCTGCCGAGCGCCGCACGAAAGCCTGGGTTACCGGAAAAGTCTGAGCGCAGCACCAGCATGTTGACAAAAAAGCCGATCAACCCTTCCAACTCCGTCCGGGCCCGGTTGGCTATCGGCGTGCCAACGACGAGATCCGCGCGGCCGGTATAGCGGTGCAGCAACACCTTGAAGGCTGCGAGCAACGTCATGAACAACGTCGCGCCTTCCTGCTCGCTCAGCGTTTTTAATCCCTGGGCTACTTGATCCGAAACGCTCCACCACTCCACGGCGCCGGCGTATCTCTGAATGATTGGGCGTGGTCGATCCGTAGGCAGCGCCAAAACCGTGGGCGCGCCGGTCAGTTGCTTGCGCCAGAACGCCAGATGCTTTTCGAGTACCTCGCCGCGTAGATAATCGCGCTGCCACTGAGCGAAATCCGCATATTGAATCGGCAGTTCCGGCAAGACGAGCGCGCGTCCGGAGTTGTAATGTTCATAGAGCGCCGCCAGTTCCCGCCAGACGATAGTGATAGACCAGCCGTCAGCAATGATGTGGTGCAACGACAGCAGTAACGTGTGGTCCATAGGGGCGAGCCGCAGCAACGTTGTGCGCAACAACGGCCCCTGTTCCAGGTCAAATGGACGCAAAGCCTCTTCGGTTGCCAGGCGATAAGTTTCCAACTCTCGCGCCTGCGCGGGCATGTGAGTTAGATCAATCCGCTGCAGGTTCACCTTCAGTACCGGTGCTATCACTTGCACTGGTTGGCCGTCGGAACTGTGAAAGGTGGTACGCAGAACTTCGTGCCGGCGAACCATCTCGTTGAGGCTCAGTTCGAGAGCAGTAACGTTAAGTGGACCAGGCAGACGGAAAGCTGACGGAATGTTATGTACGGGACTGCCAGGTTGCAGTTGCTCCAGAAACCATACCCGCTCCTGGGAAAACGAAAGTCGTACGGGCTCGCCTTCTCGACGGCGTGGAATGCCTTGCGCTGAAGGAACCGGCAGACCTTCCTCTTTAAGCAGCGAGGCCAGCACCGCGCGTTTCTGCGGCGAGAGGGTTAGCTTGCTTTTAACGGAAGTAGACATTAAGCAATCGATCCTTCATGGACCAACGAGGCGGCTTCATCATCGGTAAGTTGCGAGAGCTGGAGGACTAGGCTCGCCATCTTTTCCAGTCTTTCTGGTTGAGCTGAATTCTCGAGGAGTGCCGCTGCCAGTTCAGCGATCGTTGGCGTCTCAAATATTTGTCTAACCTGTAGCTCGACCGAAAGCAGATCAAGCACTCTTGAAACGACCTGCGTCGCCAGCAACGAGTGACCTCCCAGTTCAAAAAAACTGCTATCGCGCCCTACTTGATCCAGATCGAGCAACTCCGTCCAGATCCCCGCCAACACCTCTTCGACCGGACCTTGCGGCGGGATCACTTCGTGGTCAGCACGTGCTGCATCTCCGGGTGCGGGTAAGGCGCTGCGATTGACCTTGCCGCTCGGCGTGAGTGGCAGGTTGTCGAGCGCAACGAACGCAGCGGGGACCATGTATTCGGGCAGCTTTGTTTTTAGAAAACTGCGTAGCTGGTCCACACTTGTTTGATCGGCGTCGTTTAGTTCCACATATGCCACGAGCCGTTTTTCACCGGACCTGTCTTCCGGCGCTGTCACCACAGCCTGCCGAACATTGGGATGCATTCCCAGTGTCATTTCTATTTCGCCCAACTCGATCCGGTAACCGCGCAGTTTCACCTGGTGATCGATGCGTCCAACGAATTCGATCTGCCCGTCGCGCCGTAAGCGGCCCCGGTCGCCAGTGCGATAAAGTCGAGCGCCGGGACGTTGCGAAAAAGGATCTGGAATGAAACGTTCGGCAGTCAGCTCCGGTAGGTTCAAGTAACCTCGTGCGACGCCCACTCCGCCGATGTAGATTTCACCCCGGCCGCCAATTGGAACAGGCTGGAGGTAAGCATCGAGCAAATACACGCTGGTGTTGTCGATTGGACGGCCAATGGGAGGAGGTACAGTGGCGTCGTCGCATTCACAGAGGGTGGTCCAAATCGTCGTTTCTGTTGGACCATAGCCGTTGAAGAAGTGACGACCCTTGATCCAACGCGCCACTAGCTCAGCCGAGACGGCTTCGCCCGCTGCAATCATGTTGCGCAGCGTCAACAACTCTTCAACCGGCAGCACTGCCAGTGCCGATGGCGGAAGCGTGACAGTTGTAATCCCCAGCTCATCGATCAGATGGTTCAACGAAGCACCCGGCAATAGACTCTCGCGCGGCGCAAGGCATAGCGTCGCTCCATTCGCGAGCGCCAACACAACCTCAAAAATCGCCGCATCGAAACTGAGCGACGCAAATTGCAGCACTCGATCTTGAGGCCGCACACGGAACAGACGCGTTTGCGCGCGAGCTATGTTACAAAGCCCGCGATGTTCGATCAGGACGCCTTTCGGCGTGCCGGTTGAACCAGACGTGTAGATCATGTAGACAAGGGAGTCGGGCGTCAGCTTGCTTCGAGGATTTTCATTGCTGCCGTCCGGGATCTCATCGAGGTAAACAACCTCCATCGTGTCCGTACTCAGCTTGTCCGCCAGTTGCTTCTGTGTAACCAGCACTTGCACGCCTGCGTCGCGCAACATAAATGCGACTCGGTCAGCCGGGTAAGCGGGGTCGAGCGGCAAAAACGCGCCGCCCGCTTTGAGAATTCCGAGTAGCCCCACCACTAACGCCGGGCCTCGTTCCATCAGTAGCCCAACCTTCGTCTCCGGCCCAACGCCAATGCTTTGCAGGTAGTGTGCGCATTGATTAGCACGACGATTCAGCTCCTCGTACGTGAGCTTCGTGTCGTTAAAGATTACGGCGGTATTTTGCGGGCTCTGCTGCACCTGGTTTTCAAACAACTGGTGAGCAGTGAGCTCCGGAAGGTCAGACGTTATGCCATGCGCTTCACTCAATAGTTGGCTGCGTTCGCTTTCCGTCAAAATCGCGAGATCAGAGAGCCGAGCATCGGGATTAGTGACAATGCTCGCCAGTAACGTCTGAAAGTGCCCTATCATCCGGCTGATGGTGTCGCCATTGAACAAAGCCGTGATGTACTCAAAAGCGCCGCTGATCTCTCGGTCGCCTTCCGCGAGGGAGAGACTCAAATCAAACTTTGTCGCCCCAACAGTAATCGGCGCCTGGTTTGGCTGTTGATCGAAGATCGCGCCGGAAAGAGTTGGGACGTTTTGCAGGACAAACGCCACCTGGAAGAGCGGGTTGTGATTTAGTCTTCGCTCCGGTTGAATTTCTTCGACAAGCTTCTCGAAAGGTAAGTCCTGGTGAGCATAGGCCTCGAGCGTCACCTTTCGCACTCGACCAAGCAGCTCATTGAATGTTGGATTACCTGACAAGTCTGTGCGCAGGACAAGTGTGTTGACGAAGAAACCAATCAGATTTTCTACCTCGGCTCGATTTCGGTTGGCGATAGGAACACCGATGACCAGGTCAGAAACGCCCGTGTAGCGGTGCAGCAGCGTTTTGAACGCGGCCAGCAACACCATGAACAACGTCACGTCCTGCCGCCGCGCGAGGAAACGCAAACCTTCCGAGATTTCAGTCGAAAGTCGAAATGATTGTGTCGCGCCGCTGCGATTTAGAAGTGGGCCTCGGGGCCGATCTGCCGGCAATTCCATCAGCGGCGGAGCACCCGCGAGCTGTTGCTTCCAGTAATCAAGCAGATTCGCCAGGGTGTCGCCCTGTAAATACTGTCGCTGCCACTCAGCATAGTCAGCATACTGAAACGGCAGTTCAGGTAGCGGTGAGGAATTGCCCGTTGCATAAGCCTGGTAGAGAGTTGTCAGCTCGGCAAACAGCAGCCCCAGCGACCAGCCGTCCGAAATGATGTGGTGCATTGACAGCACCAACACGTGATCGGCCTCGCCGAGTCGCAGCAGGCTGGCGCGAAGGAGCGGCCCGCGGCTTAAGTCAAATCCCTGTTGAGCCTCGCTGAAGGCGAGCCGGCGTGCTTCCTGCTCTCGCATGGCGGGAGTCACTCCGGTCAAATCAATCAGTTCAACGTCCAGGTTCAGTGTGGGCGCGATGATCTGTAGCGGTTCGCCGTCGTTGAATTGGATCGTAGTGCGGAGTGCTTCGTGCCGGCGCACGATTTCATTGAGGCTTCGTTTGAGAGTTGCGATATCGAGCGGTCCTGGAAGACGCAGGGCGGTCGAAAGATTATAAGCTGGACTGCCCGGATCGAGTTGGTCCAAAAACCAGAGCCGTTGTTGCGCAAACGAGAGGGCGCACGGACCTGCATGTGCCCGGCGGAGTATGCCCTTGGCGGGTTGGATGTCTTGCTTGATTTCGCGCTCAAACAGCGCCCGCTTCTCAGCGGGGAGAGAAGCAAGGCGCGCGGCGAAGTCTCCCGGCGGCAGCCTATCTGTCATAAAAAAATCCCGGACTGGCGGCTCACATCAATGAGGAACCAGTTTGATTTATTCGGCGGAGCTTCGACCGGCCAGGTTACTGGCATACCAACTCGCAGCAGCAAGACTATTGCTGATAGCGGCGAAAGTGTTTGGGTCGATAGCTGCTGCATCAGCGGCTGCCCATGCATTCTTTATCGCATTTACATAATTCTGATATGCGCGCTCACAGTTTTTCTTTGTCTCTTCATTGAGATCGTGAACCGGTGCTGTAAATTTTTCGTACGCATCCTGGCAACGTTTTTGCGCGTCGTCGGACGTCTCACGCAGGGTCCTGGTATAAGTGCGGTAAGCTTCGGTTACTAGTTTCTGAGCATTCTCGTCGCCCCATGCGTCTTGTACCTGGGTAACGTATGCTTGATTCACCTCATTCAAGCGCTTTTGCGTCTCGACCCAACTATTCTGTAGCTCACTGGTGTAATCTCGTTGTGCCTGGAGGCAGCGTTTCTGCGCATCCGTTTGAGTATCTTTGAGAGCAGCAAGATAGTCCTGGTACGCCTGTTCAAACTGCTTTCGAAGGTCACTGGAGTCGCCGCGGCGTGATTCGGGAGCGGCTGCTGGTGCTTGCTGCGCACCAGACTTCTTTTGTGGGTTGTCCATATCTATCTCCTCATGTTCGCAAACGAGCAGACCGTTGGTCGCGCGAATGTATGGCGGGCTCATCGAGCCATTACGGATAAAAATTAAACCGCCCAGTGTCCCGCCGCCGTCTTACCAGCACACCAATCGCTAAGCGCAAATAGATGTAGAGCGAAGTAAGTGAGCAGGTGTGTAATGAGAGACCGGCATTTTAAAACTTATATTCAGTCGGCTGTGTGGGGGACCGAGGCGACTATCAGCAACTAAAACTTTCTTGGTTTTGGTCGTGCAAGACTCTACGCCCGCTCAAGTCGAGAGTCAAGATTTTTTGCAATACGTGGTAGCTTGAGTGGAGCGTGGGCTATCATGAGAGTTGCGCAAAGAAATTTTTGCCGGCCGACGTGAGGAGATATTCATGAGCAACGAGGAAACTGAGTGGGACGGGATAAATACCATCGCGACTCATGCCGATGAAGCCGTGCGGAGTACCAGGGCAATCAGTCCTCCGATTTGGCAAACTACAACTTTTTCCGCTGACTCGGCCGAGCAACTTGCAGAAATCGCTTCGTCTTCAGCTCCGGCAGAGTTTTACACGCGCTGGGGTAATCCCGGACAGAAACAAGCTGAACACGTGCTGGCTGCGCTCGAGGGAGGCGAAGCGGCGTTAGTCATGAGCTCCGGGATGGGTGCGATTTTTGGCGCGTGCATCAGTGTTTTACAAAGTGGCGATCACGTCGTAGCGCAAACAAATCATTACGCAGGCACGACAGCTCTTTTCCACGACCTTTTTCCTCGCTGGCAAATCGAATGCACTTTTGTCGATGAAACCAATATGGATGGTTTCGCCGCCGCCATTCGACCTAACACGAAGCTCATTTATACAGAGACTCCCACGAACCCGCTCTTGCGCATCGTTGACCTTCGCACCATTGCAGAGTTAGGCGCGAGGCACAAAATTACAACGATCGTTGACAATACTTTCGCCACTCCAATCAACCAACAACCGCTCGACCTGGGGATTGACGTAGTGATCCACAGCGCCACGAAGTATCTTGGCGGTCACTTTGATGTCTCTGCCGGCGCGATAATTTCTTCACGGGAATTCATTGAGCGCGCGTGGAAGTTTGCGATCGTCGCGGGAGCCACTCTGAGTCCCTTCGATGCCTGGCTCCTCTTGCGCGGCTTGAGAACGCTTGGCCTGCGAGTCGAGCAACAAAATCAAACTGCGCTGGCGCTCGCACGATTTCTCGAATCGCACCCGCGGATTGGACGCGTAAATTACCCCGGACTCGAGTCGCATCCGCAACATAGTCTCGCACGGCGCCAGATGCGCGGATTTGGCGGTGTTATGAGTTTGGAAGTACGCGAAGGATATGAGGCGGGCGCGCGGCTTATTGAAACGCTGAGGTTGGCAAAGCATGCCGCCAGCTTTGGTGGTTATGAAACGGTCGTCATTCATCCGGCAGCAATGTTCGGCCACCAGCTCACTCCCGAACAGCGCCGGCAGATCGGCATCAGCGATGGCTTGATACGAGTGTCAGTCGGCTTCGAGGATCAGCAGGACTTGATAAAAGATTTCGCCCAGGCACTCAGCCAGTAATATCAGCCACAAAAAGGCACGAAAGGATTTCAGCTAATTTTTGTGCCTTTTGTGCTTCTTTGTGGCAGGAGTCACCGTGTTATCAGCCGAAATACCGGATAACTCACAGCCAGCAACAGCAACGCGTAAACGCTATTTCTCGTATCGGCGGCGACCGCTCCGCACAGAAATAACAATGAGCCAAGCAACGCCAACGCGGGGGTAATTGGATAACCCCAGGCCCGGTACGGTCGCGGCTTTTCGGGTTCGCGGTGTCGCAGGACGAAGAGCGAAATGAACGAGAGGATGTAGTTGGCCACAAAGAAAAAGGCCAGCACTGTGATGACGCGGTCAAACGTCTGCCCGAATAGTATGAACAAAACCGCAACGAGCGCGCTCAGAAAAAGCGAAACACTCGGAGTGCCGCCTTCGTTAACCGCAGCCGCCTTGTGGGTAAATAGACCGTCACGGCTCATTGCGAAGAGTACGCGTGTCGCCATTAGGTGAAGGGCGTTGATGCCACTCAACATTGACACGATCGTGAGACAACGAAAGATCGTGTCGCCGTGCACGCCGAAGATCACGTTTGCAGCTTCACCGGCGGCAAACTCTTTCCCGGCCATTCGCGACATCGGCAACACGTAAAGCAGAGCGATGTTAACCAGCAGGTAGATTGCGGCAATGCTTAGGACGCCACCAAACAACGCGCGTGGAATATCACGTCCCGGATGTTTGACCTCTTCGGAAAAATAGATCACGCCGCTCCAGCCGTCGTAGGTGTAAATAACGGCTTGCAGTGAAATGACTACGGCTGAGACAGTAATGGCAGGAGTTGAGTGAGTTTGGGAGCTTCTGAGCGCGCCACCGCCTCCGAGAGCGAAAGCCGCGACAATCAACGCGAGGAACGCGAGCGCTTTGAGTAAGCTCGTCAGGTTTTGAATATTGCTGCCCCAAACGATCCCGCGCCATTGCAGCACTGCGAACAGGATCGTTACCGCTGTGGCTATTCCTGCGCCTTTGCCTGCTACCGCGGGGATTAGTGCTTCGGAAAATGTGCCAACCACGAGCGCCACAGCGGCTGTCGAACCACACGAAGAAATCCAATCACTCCAGCCGACAATAAACCCCGCATACTCGCCCAGCGCATATCGTGAAAATACATACTGCCCACCCGAGCGAGGAATCATAGTGCCGAGTTCGGCAAGCGAGATTGCGCCGAGGAAGGCATACAGTCCACCGGCAACCCAGATGAGAAGAAATGGACCAGCGCTCGGTACCTGCTCGGCGATACTTCCCGGCGCCCGAAATATCCCCGCGCCGATCGTATTGCCAATAATCACCGCCAGCCCAAACCCAACTCCGAGCACGCGCAGCAGATGGCCGTGAGTTTTCATCTTTAGACAGGAAGACAATGGACAGGATTCACAAGATTTACAGGATTAATCATATAAATCCTGAAATACTGTCAAACGGCGCTCACATCCGCATGCAACAAGCGGTGAAACAAGTGTTCGCCGGCTTCGCGCCTGACTGACAGACGGCCGGTGCTGTAGGCGCGCGAGTTTAGACCACGCTGGACTGACTTGCAGATAGCAACATCCTCATCTTGAATTCGCTGGCCCACTGCAACGCTGGCAAGATTTCGACGGCGAGCCTCCTCGCTCACCACATCAGGAAAGTAGAAATCAAAAATCACTTCAGTCTGATCTACTCCGCGCGGGACGACGAGATTCGTATCCATCACACCGTCGTACCAGTTGATCATGAAGTTGGGATAGATCCAGTAATACAGTGCCCGGTCGCCTTTTCGCACTGCGCCGGTCTGCGCCTCGGCGCCTTCAGACACGATCGGGCTCCACTGCAAGCAATGGTGCTTGCCGTTTTCGATCATGTAACTGCTGTAATCAAGCACGCTGTCGAGACCCTTATGCAGGTAAGGAACGTGATATCCGCCATCGAGATAGTTATCGACAAATACTTTCCAGTTGCAATCGAAGCTGTAATGTCGTCGCTCGAACCAGTGAAGCGCGCTTAACTGGAGACCGCTGATCTCGGCGACTAGATCCTCACTAAGAAAATCAATCAACGAGATCGGACGTTCCTCCAGCTTGACGAATACCCAGTTTTCCCATTCAGCAAGCTCCAGCGGCACAAGCCCATTGCTCGCGCGATCGAAGTTGCACACACTCGAAAAATCCGGCGTGCCCTTCAATTCTCCTTCGAGCGAATAGGTCCAACCATGATAAGGACAACGAAGCTGCGCGGCCTTGCCTTGTGCTTCTGTCATCACCGCCGCGGCGTGATGGCGGCAAACATTAAAGAAGCCCCGCAGCACATGATCATTTCCGCGCACGATCACCACGGGTTCGCCCGCAATGTCGCTGGTGACGTAAGACCCCGGTTCACTTACCTGATCCGAACGCGCAGCGAGTTGCCACGAACGCGAGAAGACTGTTTTGAGTTCGAGTTCGTAAAAATCTTTGTTCGTGTACCAGGAAGAGGGAATAGTTGAAGCGTGATCGAGAGGAAGCTTTGGATCGTAGCGATCGACGATCTCCTTTAGCCTGGGATTCATAAGATTACACAACCGGCGTGGCCGTCTTGCGCTTCGGGTTGAAAAACGGCGTCTTCACAACGGTGGCTCGCACGTGGTGCCTGACTGCTTCGACGGTGATCTCGAATTGCAGCCGCGTGCCCGGCCGTGTGTACTCGCGCCTGACCGTAGCGAGAGCAATCATCCTTTTCAACACGGGCGACCACGTTGTCGTCGTGGCTTTGCCAACCTGAATGCCCTCCTTAAACACCGGCACTGCTATTCGCGACGCCATCGGTGATACAGCCGGGGGCAGTCCAACTTCTTCGTAGAGACTCTCTACCTGCGGCCAGTCGATCTCGAGACCAACAATCTCGCGCGCGGCCCCGCGCTTCTGTTCTTCGATCAAAGCCGCCTGGCCCACGAAGCGATTTTTATCGAGATGCACTAACCGGCCCAAACCCATTTCGAACGGCGAGTATCGCTGTTCATCCACCAGAGCTTTTTTACTACTGTTGAAGTCCACTTCAATCAGCAACAGTCCGGCTTCGACACGGGCCACGTCGAGCGCCAGCATTCCGGCGGGATGAATGTCGAAAGGCTTTCCGCTCTCCATCAATGCGTCCCAAACTCTCACGGCCTGGTCCGAAGCGATCCAAATCTCGTAACCAAGATCCCCTGTGTATCCGGTGCGGGAAATCTCGACGGGCACGCCGGCGATGCTGCCTCTAGTGACGCGAAAGTATTTCAAGTTTGCGATGTCTGCGCCTTCTACGAGACTCTTGAGCAGCCGGCCCGACGTTGGTCCCTGCAAAGCCAGCGCGGAAATAGTTTCAGAAATGTCTTCAATTTTCACGTCCATGCCCGTGGCGTTTTGCGTGAACCATCGCAGGCTGGGATCGGCGGCCGTCCAGCGATAAGTATTCTCTTCGAGGCGCGACACAGTGCCGTCGTCGATCACTTTACCGCGCTCGTCGCACCACGGCGTATAGACCACCTGGCCCACCGACACCTTTCGCATGTCGCGCGTGATGATCCGATCCACGAGCCTCGTCGCATCCTTCCCGGTGAGCCGGTATTTGAACAATGGTGAGATGTCGATCAGCGCGGCCGCATTGCGTATAGCGTTGTACTCGTGTTCGTGATGCGGCTCGTAAGAGCTGACGGCATAGTAGCCGGACCACTCGCGATAGCTGAGACTTTCGCAGAGTGGGAATGTCCGTTCGTGAAAAGCGGTTCCGATGGGCATGTTAAATGGTTAGCAGGCGCGTGACTCCTTAGGTTGTAAAGGAGTCAAATTCTTCATCATCATTCGGTTCACGAATTTCTTCAGCAACTAATTCACGCCAGGAGTTCAGAACTTCTTCAGAGACGCCTAAAGTCTTCAGTGAACTTTCGACTGGGCCCGATTCTTTTTTTAGCTCAGGAAATGTGAGAAGCAGCATTGCCAAATCGCGTCGATCCGAGAACGCCTTGGGCCTGCCACGGCGTGTATGATATGAGGCGACTTTCATCGCAATGAGCTCTGCTGGTGAGGCAATCAGAACCTCCTCGATTCGCTCGGATGCAGGCAGGGACGCAACCGGTCGCACATCAACCAGGTGTCGATTCCCCTCCTTCCGAATCTGAAACACTCGATATCCCTTGCCTTCGCCGATCACACGCACTCGCACAGCTATGTGGAAACGTTCGCTGAGGTACTCGCGCAACTCTTCTGCGAGTTCAGCAGCGCGCGGCGACATCAAATCGATGTCCTGCGTCATGCGTGGCTCCGACACGTAGGCATTGACTGCCGTAGCACCAAACACCACAACGTCATCGCGCCCACGCAGGAACTCGAGCACAGCCTCGTGAACTGTAGCCAAAGGCAACGGCTCGCGCATGGCAAACTCCTTGAATGTGAGAACACCGGCGTTCAGCATCATTCAGATAATACGCTAACTCGGAGCTAGCCGAAATCTGCTTTCGGTCCATGTTTGTCAGGGCGAGCGATTATAAGTATGCTAACGCGCTTGCGGCAAGACAGCATTCAAGCCACAAACCCTTTTCCAGGATTCACAAGATTTACAGGATGAACAAGAATCTTGTGAATCATGAAACTCTTGTAAATCCTGTAAACAAACGCATGACGCAGAAATACGACGTCGTCGTTATCGGCGGCGGACATAACGGTCTGGTGAATGCCGCGTATCTCGCGCGCGCGGGCAAAAAAGTCCTCGTGTTGGAGAGGCGGCACGTGCTCGGCGGCGCCGCGGTTACCGAGGAGGTTTTTCCCGGGTTTAAGTTTTCTGTCTGTTCTTATGTCGTCTCTTTATTGAGACCTGAAATCATTCGCGAGCTCGACCTGCCGCGTCATGGCCTCGAAATTCTTCCGCTCGACGGCACCTTCACGCCGATGCCGAACGGCGATTATCTCTGGCGCGTCAACGATCATGCACGCACGCGTCGCGAGATCGCGCGCCACTCCCGCCTTGACGCCGAAGCTTACGACGAATACGGGAAGGCCATGATCGAGATGGCCCATTTCGTAAAACCAATCATGAGCATGACGCCGCCCGATCCCACATCGCTCGATCCGAAGGGTTGGAAGAACCTGGCTTTCCTCGGCCGTCGTTTTCAAAAACTTCCTGACGAAGACAAGTACAACCAGGTGCAGTTGATGACGATGAGCGCCGTCGATTTTCTCGATCAGTGGTTTGAAACTGACGTGCTCAAGGCGACGATGTCAGCGTCCGGAATCATCGGCACTTTCCTCGGCGTACGCTCACCGGGAACTGCCTACGTGCTGCTGCATCATTACATGGGCGAGATCGATGGCGCGTTTCGCTCGTGGGGTTTCGCTCGCGGCGGCACCGGCGCGATCTCGAATGCCATCGGCGATGCCGCGCGTGAAGCCGGCGTCGAAATTCGCACCGAGGCACCCATTGAAAAAATCCTGGTTAAGAACGGGCGAGCCATTGGCGTGGTGCTGGCGAATGGCGATGAGATCTCCGCCGACGTCGTTTCATCCAGTGTGGATCCACGACTGACATTCATGAAGATGATCGGCGAAGAGCATCTGCCGGATGATTTTTGCACAGACCTCAAGCGCTACAAGTATCGCGGCTCGTCGGGAAAGGTGAATCTCGCGCTCGATGGCTTGCCGGATTTTAAGTCACTGCCTGGTCCAGGCGCGCATCTGCGCGGCGCGATCTCGATTTCGCCGGGCGTCGATTATATGGAGCGCGCGTACGACGAAGCGAAGTATGGACGTTTCTCGCGCCGTCCTTACATCGATATGGTCATTCCGAGTTTGACGGATCCTTCCGTTGCGCCTCCGGGCAAACACGTGATGTCGTGCTTCGTGCAGTACGCGCCATACAACTTGAAAGAAGGAAACTGGGACGAGAAGCGAGACGAGTTTGGCGACACGGTCATCGACACGATTGCCGAACACGCGCCGAACATCAAGGATCTTATTCGCGATCGCCAGGTGTTGACTCCACTCGATCTTGAGCGCGAGTTTGGCCTATCGGAAGGAAATATTTTCCAGGGGGAACTCACGCTCGAACAACTTTTCTTCCTGCGGCCCGCTCCCGGCTGGGCGCAATATCGCACGCCAATAAAGAATCTTTACATGTGCGGCTCGGCCACGCATCCGGGTGGCGGAATCATGGGCGCGCCTGGAAGAAACGCGGCGCTGCAACTGCTGAAAGATATTTAGCCGCGGATGACACAGATAAAAATCCGGATCAAATCCGTGTCATCCGCGGTTAAAAACCCTCAATGAACTACGACGTAATCATTATCGGTGCGGGTCACAATGGGCTTGTGGCCGCGTGCTACCTGGCGAAGAACGGCCTTAAGACGCTCGTTCTCGAGCAGCGTGGGACTGTCGGCGGCGGAGCCGTTACTGAAGAACTCCATCCGGATTTCCGTTGCTCTACGTTGGACCATGCAGCCGGTCCTCTCTCAGCCCAGGTTGCCGGCGATCTGAATCTCTCAAGCTTCGGACTCGAGCTAATCACTCCGGAAGCTCGTGTGCTCGCGCTCTCGCCCGACGGCAAATCCTTGTGCATCTACAACGACGTCGGACGCACAGTCAAAGAAATAGAAAAATTTTCCGCGAAAGATGCGAAGAGTTATCCGGAATTCGCCAACAGTTTTGCGCGTATCGGTAAAGTGCTTGCGCCACTCGTTTCGATGACGCCGCCGTTGATCGATCGGCCGACGAAAACGGACTTGTGGCACCTCGGCAAGGTCGGGCTTGCGTTTCGAGGTTTGGGTAAGAAGGACGAGTATCGCCTGTTGCGTTGGGGACCGATGGCAGTGGCGGATCTCGTCAGCGAATGGTTCGAGACCGAGTTGTTGCGCGCGACCGTCGCCGCACGCGGAATCCACGGAGCATTCGCTGGTCCATGGTCTGCGGGAACGAGTCTGGGCCTGTTGTGGCAAGCGGCGTTGGATGGAAACGCAATTGGATCCGCTTCGTACGCGAAAGGTGGTATGGGCGCGCTCTCTGAGGCTTTGGCGAGTGCGGCCAAAGCCGCGGGCGTCGAGATACGCACGCTCGCGAAGGTTGCGGGAGTTAATGGCGAGACAGGAAAAGTCGTACTCGAGCGTGGTGAAGAGATTGAATCACGCGCAGTGGTTTCGAATGCCGATCCGCGCACGACGTTTTTGAGCCTGGTTGATCCCGTCGATCTCGATCCGAACTTCTTGTTAAAGATGCGCAACTATCGCGCACCCGGCACTGCGGCAAAGATTAATCTCGCGCTCTCAGGCTTTCCGGAGTTTCGCGGTGTAAATGGCGACAAAGCAAAACTCGCGGGCCGCATTCACGTCGGTCCGGAAATTGACTATCTCGAGCGCGCCTTCGACGCTTCCAAGTACGGCGAATTCTCTGCTGAACCTTATCTCGATATCACAATTCCGTCGATCGAAGATTCTTCGCTCGCGCCGGCGGGCAAACATGTGATGTCGATTCACGTGCAGTTTGCGCCGTACAAGTTGAAACAAGGCGATTGGAACACACGCCGCGAGGAGTTTGCCGGTAACGTCATCGAGCAACTGGAGAAGTACGCCCCAGGCTTGCGCGATCTGATTGTCGCCGCCCAGGTAATCACGCCTTTCGATCTCGAACAGACTTACGGTCTCAGCGGCGGACACATTCATCACGGTGAACAATCGCTCGATCAGTTTTTCACTTTCCGGCCATTGATTGGCTGGGCGCAGTATCGAACACCGCTCAAACGACTTTACCTTTGCGGCGCCGGCACGCATCCGGGCGGCGGCTTGACCGGTCTTCCGGGAGCGAACGCGGCGCGTGAGATCGCGCGAGATTTCAAGGCCGGAAAACTTTGAACCATCCACAGATTACATAGATTTATTTTCTGCGTAATCTGTGTAATCTGCGGATTATTTCTGTATGACTAAACGCAGCTTCGCCAGTGACAATAACGCCGGTATTCATCCGGAAATGATCGAAGCCATTGCGGCGGCGAACGACGGCCACGTCCTCGCCTACGGCAACGATCCATTTACCGAACGCGCGATGAAACTGTTTCAGAAACATTTCGGCCGCGACATTGCCGTTTATTTTGTGTTTGGCGGCACCGGCGCGAATGTTCTTGGCTTAAAGTCGGTCACTGAATCCTATCAGGCAATCATTTGCTCTGAGACCGCGCACGTTCACGTGGACGAGTGTGGCGCGCCCGAGAAGTTCACCGGATGCAAACTGCTCATAGTTCCAACTCGCGACGGTAAGCTTCGAGTCGAACAAATCAAACCATTGATGCACGGGATCGGAGTTGAACATCACGTGCAGCCGCGTGTGATCTCGATTTCGCAAGTCACTGAGATGGGCACGGTGTACACAAAGAAAGAGTTGAAGGCACTGGCTGACTTCGCTCACGATCACAACATGCTGCTTCACGTTGACGGCGCTCGTCTCGCGAATGCGGCCGTCAGTCTCAAAGCAAGCCTGAAAGATATTACGGCCGATGCCGGTGTGGATGTGCTCTCGTTTGGCGGGACGAAGAATGGGATGATGTACGGCGAAGCGGTAATCTTTTTTGACACCAAACTCGGAGCTGACTTCAAGTACATTCGCAAACAAGGCATGCATCTGCCTTCGAAGATGCGCTTCATCTCGGTGCAATTCGAAGCGCTGCTGTCTGGCGATCTCTGGCAGCGCAGCGCTGCGCACTCGAATCGAATGGCCCAGATTCTGGGCAGTGAATTGTCAAAGCTACCGCAGATCGAGCTGACGCAGCCGGTTGAATCCAACGGCGTGTTCGCAGTGATACCGAAGGAGTTCATACCGGAGTTGCAGAAGAAGTACTTCTTCTACGTTTGGGACGACGAGATCTCGGAAGTAAGGCTGATGGCATCGTTTGACACGACGGAAGACGATGTTCGCGACTTTGTGGAGTTCGTGCGAAAGACGGTCAAGTAAGAATGTGGCAGGCACAAAGCCCTTACTACTGAGCATTGACGTCGGCACCTCTGGAGTGCGCGCGGCATTGTTTGACGAACGCGGCAACCAGTTGATCGCCGCTCAAAGACGTCGCAACGCAGCGAAGGCTTTTGCCGAACTCGATGCTGATGCGCTCATCGAAGAAGTTACAAAAACCATCGACGAGCTACTCACGCACACCACCGAGCAGATCGAACTCATCGCGATCTCCGCCTTTTGGCACAGCCTGATCGGCATCGACAGCGCCGGTCGTGCAACCACTCCAGTGCTCACCTGGGCCGACACTCGCGCCGCTAAAATCGCCAACGACTTTCGCTCGCGATTCGACGAACACGAGATTCACTCTCGCACAGGCTGCCGTTTCCATCCGAGTTACTGGCCGGCGAAATTAGAGTGGCTGAAACACGAGCATCCCGCGAAATACCACAACACGCATCGTTGGCTCGGGTTCGCTGAGTACCTTTGCCTGCGTTTGTTTGGACAGTCGGCAGCCTCCATTTCGATGGCGTCGGCTACGGGCCTGTTCAATCAACGAGAGTGCGACTGGGATTGGGATTTTGTTGACGCGCTCGGCATTTCGCGCGATACCTTGCCGGAAATCAAAACCCGATTCGATTCGCAGCTCTCAGATGCGTTCGCATCCCGCTGGCCCGCACTGGCCGAAGCACGACTCGTCAACGTAGCCGGCGACGGAGCTGCGAATAACATCGGCGCCGGTTGCAGTACGAAAGATAAGCTCGCCTTAATGGTCGGCACGTCAGGCGCAATGCGGGTGGTGTTTGCAGGTGAGCCGCCACCGGAACTTTCTCCGGCACTTTGGAGTTATCGTGTTTCTCGCGATCGGGTGGTTGTCGGCGGCGCGTTATCCGACGGTGGCGGACTGTTTCAGTGGTTGCTGGAATCGATGAACGTCAATAACGACCCGGCCGCGTTGCAGCGAGAGATAGCTGCGCTCGAACCCGATTCACATGGACTCACGATCCTGCCTTTCTGGTCTGGCGAGCGCAGCACCGGATGGTTGGTCGATGCGCGTGGCGGTATCTTCGGATTGAGACAACAAACTAAACCTGTCGAGATAATTCGCGCAGCGCTCGAATCGATCGCGTATCGCTTCGCATTAATCGTGCGTGCTCTCGATCCTATTGCGCCTAACGCAACGATCTTCGCATCCGGCAACGCACTGCGTTCTTCTCCGGTCTGGTCGCAGATCATCGCGGATGTTTTAGGCCGATCGTTGCGGTTTGGTGGAAGTGCCGAAAGCTCGACGCGCGGCGCTGCCTTGCTTGCGCTGGAAGCGGTGGGCAAAATAGGAACCATTGAGCAAGATTCAGTTTCAATTGAACAGGTGTTCGAGCCTGACATGTCGCGACATGCTCGCTACAGCCACGGACTCGCACGCCAGGAAGAACTCTACGATCGAATTTTTAGAACCGAAGCAAAATAGGTCCTATGTGTCCTAATAGGACCTATAAACGAATGAGCGAAACTAGAGGAGCCACATGAGCGCGCCAGTGCAGAAAGAAAACTCCAACACCACCCCCGAACTCGACCAACTCTGCATCAACACCATCCGTGCCTTGTCACTCGACGCGGTGCAGAAAGCGAATTCCGGTCATCCCGGCTTGCCACTCGGCGCAGCGCCGATGGCCTATGTCCTATGGACACGTTTCCTGCGACACAACCCGCAAAATCCCAAGTGGGAGAATCGCGATCGCTTCCTGCTTTCTGCCGGACACGGATCGATGTTGCTCTACTCATTGCTTCACTTGACGGGTTACGATCTTCCGCTCGAGGAGTTGAAAAACTTTCGGCAGTGGGGCTCAAAGACGCCGGGCCATCCTGAATATGGACTCACACCGGGTGTGGAGATCACAACCGGTCCGCTGGGCCAGGGCTTTGCGAATGGAGTTGGGATGGCGATGGGCGCCGCACACCTCGCAGCGAAGTTCAACAAAGACGGCTTTTCATTAATCGATCACTACGTTTACGCGATCGTTTCCGACGGCGATCTGATGGAAGGTGTAGCTTCGGAGGCCGCCTCGCTTGCCGGTCATCTCAAACTCGGCAAGTTGATCTATCTCTATGACGACAATCACGTCACGATCGAAGGCTTCACCAGTCTTGCATTCAGTGAAGACGTGCCGAAGCGTTTTGAGGCATACGGATGGCACACGCAGACCGTTACGGACGGCAATAACCTCAGCGACATCGAAGCAGCCATTCGCGAAGCGCAGTCTGTAACTGACAAGCCGAGCCTGATCTCCGTCAAGACCGTCATCGGCTTTGGCATGCCGACTCAGGGCACACGCAAAGCTCACAGCGATGCGCCGGGTGAAGACGCGGTGCGCGAGACGAAGCGGCACCTCGGATGGCCTGAAGACAAGCAGTTTTACATTCCAGACGAAGCACTCGCGCATTTTCGCGAAGCAGTGGAACGCGGCGAGCAACTCGAGGCCGATTGGCGTGCGCTGGTTGCGAAGTATGGCGAGAGTAATCCTGACGAAGGCAAAAACTGGCAGGCCACGATGAGTGGAGAATTACCGGAAGGTTGGGAAGAGCACCTGCCGAAGTTTGAAGATGCGAAACCGGTAGCGACGCGAGTAGCGAGTGGGGAAGTGATAAATGCGCTGGCGCCAGTGATGCCGATGCTGATTGGCGGCTCCGCCGATCTCGGCGTTTCAAATAACACCGATATCAAGGAGAGCCACAGCTTTGAGGCCGGCGCTTACGATGGCCGCATCCTGCATTTTGGTGTGCGCGAGCATGCGATGGGATCGACGCTCACAGGCATCTCGCTGAATGGCGGTTTGATTCCGTATGGCGGAACGTTCATGACGTTCTCCGACTACATGCGGCCGGCGATCCGCCTCGCAGCACTTTCCGAAGTGCAGGTCATTTATGTTTTCACTCACGACTCGATCGGTCTCGGTGAAGATGGGCCGACACATCAACCGATCGAGCATCTCGCTGCGTTGCGAGCAATTCCGCATCTGTTTGTGATTCGACCCGCGGATTCGGCGGAAGTAAGTGAGGCATGGCGCATCGCGATACTGCGCCGCAGTGCGCCGACAGCTCTCGCCCTCACGCGACAGAAAGTTCCAGTGATAGATCGAAACCGCTTCGCAAAGGCGGATGGACTGCGACGCGGGGCTTATATTCTTGCCGACGCTGAAACACCTCGGTTGATTCTGATCGCCACAGGATCCGAGGTTGGGCTTGCGCTTGAAGCACGAGAGAAACTTGAAGAGGAAGGCGTGGCGACGCGTGTTGTGTCGATGCCTTGCGTGGAGTTGTTTGAGGAGCAGCCGCAGGAATATCGAGATCAGGTTTTACCGCCGTCTATCGGTGCGCGGCTGGCAGTCGAGGCAGGCGTGCGACAGGGTTGGGATCGATACGTCGGGCCCGCAGGCGACGTTGTTTGCCTCGATCGTTTCGGTGCTTCGGCGCCAGGAGAGGTCGCATTAAAAAACCTCGGCTTCAACGTAGAGAATGTCCTCAATCGCGCCCGCGCTTTACTGTGATATTTAGACAGGATTTACAGGATTTTACACGATGAGAATAGCGATTGGAGCGGATCATGGAGGTTACCCCCTCAACGAAAGAATCATTGAAGAACTGCACCACGCCGGACACGATCTAATCGACTTCGGCACTCACGACGGTTCCATTCCCGACGATTATCCTGACTACGCGAAACAGGTAGGTGAAGCGGTGCAAAATGGCGCCGCGGAAATTGGCATACTGGTTTGCGGGAGTGGTGTCGGCGCCGCGGTCGCGGCTAACAAGCTACTCGGTATTCGTGCCGCGCTTTGCGGCGATACCTATTCGGCGCATCAGTCACGCGAACACGACGATTGCAATGTACTTTGTCTCGGAGCGCGCGTGGTTGGAGTAGAACTCGCACTCGAGATCGTTCGCGCGTTTGTAGCTGCTCGCTTCACCGGTGAGGAACGACACCGCCGCCGCCTCGCTAAAATTCAGAATCTCGAGACGAATCGCAACGCCTCCGGCAGCACCTGAAACTGCACCGGCGTCACTCCTCGAACATTTCCATCCGCTTCCAAAGGCATTGCATCCTGCGCCAACAGCGTTTCAATTCGCGCGATCGTTCCTTGCGTGATTGTAACCTTGGGATTCTTGACGTGGCCGCCGGTGTGTACGCGTGACAGCTCAGTCACAACGTTCGCGCGTGTTAGTCCTGAGGCAGTTATGACGTCGAGCTTGCCGTCGTTGATCTTCGCATCAGGCGACAACATCATTCCACCACCGCAATAAAGTCCATTGGCTACCGCCACGAGGTTCATTGGTCCATCCGCGACTTCCCGACCATCGACCGTAATCCTCACGCGTCTCTCACGCCACGCAGCCAATGCGCCCACTGCCGCGAACACGAAACGAAACTCACCCGAGAAGTTGCGCATGAACTTTCCCTGCGCCGCGACGCGCCCGGCAGTCTCGCCGCCAATTCCCATGGTCGAAGCATTCAGACAGATAAACGGCTTTTCATAACCATTACAGCGACCGTAAAGAACGTCGATGCTGCGTGCCTTATTTTCTCCACGCAGATAAGCAATGAGGGCTTCGATCCACGGTTGCAGTAGCGTGCGACTGCCGTGCTGACCGCGCGCGAAATCATCGCCTGTACCGGCAGGAAGAATCGCAAGTGTTGCGGAAGGGTTGATCGCCGCTGGCAGAACGTCGAGGTCGTCGCTGAATTCGAAAAAACCTTCCGCTGCTTCGCTAAGTGTCCCATCGCCCCCGACGACTACAACAGACTCGGCGCCAGATCTCAACGCAGCGCGAGTGTGGAGCGTCGCGTCTCCTGGTGATTTCGTTTCGTACGCCTGGTACTCAACGCCGGCAGCGTCGAGCTGTTTTTGAATGGTGGGCCACGAGCGCCGCGCTCGGGCGGCGCTCTGGTTGATGATGATCCGTGCTTTGATCCGTGTTATCTGTGGTTAAGTTTTATCCGCGGGCTCTCGCTCTACTTGCCGCCAGCGCGAGCTCACGAGCCCGAGGCATCGCGTCAACAGCACGAGCGATCTGCGGATCGCCGTCGTTGATGAAAACCTGTGTCGCGGTCCTGAAACCATAGGCCGCCGACAGCAAGTTGTAGCGCAACTGTCTTTCCGCGAAGGTTCGCGACTTGTCGAGTTGATCCGGAGTAACCTTGAAAACCGGCTTGCTCGTCGCAAACTTTTTCAGTTCCTTGAACAGAGCGTCGGTTACGGGATAGTCGTCGGACGCGAGATCGTGGTCAAAGTCGATTGCGCGTTGAATCTTATACGAGTCAAAACCCTGGACTCTGCCGGAGACCAACTCCAGTGAGAAGGCGAAGAGGACGTCGCGCAGGTGCCGTTCGGCAGCACTGACGGTGCCTGGCTTCACTACTTCATCCGGAGAAATCCCGCCGCCGCCATAGACCGCGCGTCCCGTATCAGTGTGGCTTTCAGGCCCGTTTTGCGCAGTCGCCTGAGTGCTCTTGTCACCCGCAATACCACCTGGGAAGTAGTAGCTGTAAAAACCGCCATTCGAATAATCACGCTGAATCAATCGACCCGAGGGCGTGAAGTACTTGGCGATCGTCAGCAACAAAGCCGAGTCGTAATCCAACTGGAATGGAAACTGGACGAGGCCCTTGCCGAAGGTGGTTTCGCCGACGATGAGCGCACGATCATGATCCTGAAGCGCGCCGGCAACGATCTCCGCCGCTGATGCTGTGTCGCCATTAACAAGCACAACCACCGGGACATTGTCAGGGTTCTCGTTCACTGCCGCGTATGACTGCGAACTGTCGCGGAAGCGGCCTTTTTGCGAAACGATCATCTGGCCGCGCTGCAAAAATGTATTCGCAACACGCACGGCTTGAATAAGCAGCCCGCCGCGGTTTCCTCTGAGATCCAGCACCAGCATGTTCATGCCTTTGCTGTGTAGATCTCTGAGGGCCTGTTGGAATTCGTCATCGGTGGTCAGATTGAAGCCGCCGGTCATCCCAACGTAACCAACGCCCGGCCGGAGCATGTAAGCCTGCGCAATCGAAGGCAGCGAGACAGCGTCGCGAACGATGTTCACAGTTTCAGACTGCTTCGTGGCCGGGTGCTCGACAGTTACCTTGACCGTCGTGCCGCGCGGCCCGAGCAAGAACTTCCGGACTTCGGGATAGGTCTTGCCTTTCATCGAATTGCCGTCAACGGCGAGAATGCGATCACCAAATCGCAAACCTGCACGGGCAGCCGGTGAATCCGGGAAAGTGGCGCGAATGAAAGTATTGACGTCGGAACCTTCGCGAAGGTCTTCGATAGTGGCGCCGATTCCGAAGTATTCAGAACGTTGTTCGGTGCGGAACGAAGCGTATTCAATTGGATCGAAGTAGGTCGAGTGGGGATCCAGGACGCTCAACATGCCGCTGATGGACGATTTGAAGATCGCGTTGTAGTCGAGTTTTCGCCCATCGATGTGGTTCGACTGGATGACTGAAAGGGCTTCGGCAAGGTCGCTCTTAATTACCGGCGCCGACGGGCTCGCCTTGCCAGTGGAGCTGACTCCGTTCGTCGAACGCTCGGGAGTTCCCGCCCGGCGGGCGGATCGGGTTTGCTGGGCAATTATCAATGCGGGGAGTGCCAGGGCAAAAACGAGGAATAAAATTCCCGGGGCAAAAGAGCTTTTTCTCACGCAACCCTCCTAAAATCTATGTCGCTGGTAGCTGACCGTCAGGGCGCCGGTTTCGGTCGGAAACACGGGGACGCCAGAATAACACGAAGCGCAGGGGCTTTTGAATGTACGCGGGGCGTCGGCCAAAGTTTTCTACAAAATCGTCGTAGGCATGTAGATGCGGCGATTCGAGTTTTGGTCGCCTGCCGATAGGTCCTATAGGACTTATCGGACCTATTTGTTTATTATTGCCCGCAAGCTCTCGCACGACAGTTCGACGGAGGATCTTGAATGCCCACAACGCTGAAACGGGATACCCTTTTGTCTTTCGCAAACTCGCACCGGGAAGAATATGAAACACTGCTGCGGCGGTTTGTCGAAACTCCCACGGTCTCCGTCGATCCAAACCATCTGGACGACATTGCAAAAGGCGTCGAGCTGACGGTGCAAACGCTTGAAGGGTTTGGCGCCAACACGCAGGTTTATCGCGCCGACAAAGGAAATCCAGTTGTCCATGCGATGTTTGGCAATGACAACAGCCGGCCTACTGTCACCGTCTACAACCACATCGACGTTCAACCGGCCTCAAAAGAGACCGAGCCATGGGAAACCGAGCCGTTCACCTTCACGAAAAAGGGTGACACTTACTACGGCCGCGGCACGACCGACGACAAAGGCCCGGCGCTCAGCGCATTGTTTGGCGCTCGCGCGGCCCTCGAGGCCAACGTTCCGGTCAACATACATTTTCTTTGGGAGTTTGAAGAAGAAATCGGCTCGCCGAATTTCGAGAAGATCATTACCAAGGCTGCACGCGATCTGCGCACCGATTCGGTGGTTGTTTCAGACACGGTCTGGGTGTCGCGAAACCGGCCGGCCAGCTCTGCCGGTTTGCGCGGGCTGCTGGGTTTTATTCTCACGCTCGAAACGGGAACTGTCGATACACACTCCGGCGAAACCGGCGGCGCATCGCGCAATCCCATCGCCGAGTTGATGCAGCTCGTTTGCGACCTGTACGACGTAAAGACCGGCAAGATCAAAATCAAAGGTTTCTACGACGACGTCATTCCGCCTTCGAAAAAAGAGCTGCAAGACTGGGCAAACTGCGGCTTCACCACCAAGGCGTTCAAGAAGGCGCACCACTTGAAGAAGATGCGTTCGGAAGATCCGCTCGAAGTGATGAGGCGGATTTGGGGCATGCCGACGCTTGAAGTTCACGGCATCGTGGGCGGCTACCAGGGGCCGGGCGTGAAATCGATTGTGCCACCACGCGCGGAATTGAAGGCTTCGTGCCGGTTAGTGCCGGTGCAGGATCCTGCGAAAATCAAGAAACTGCTCACGGCCGCTGTGAAGGAGAGAAACCCGGATGTGAATATCCAGTTCGAATCGGCCGCGCCTGCGTTTCGCACAGTCCTCGAGGGTGAATTACCGCAGGCTTTGAAGCGTGCTATCAAGTTTGCTTTTGGACGTGAGGCAGTGTTCGTTCGCGATGGCGGCACAATCGGCGCGATGACGAGTATCGAGAAGGTGCTGAAGTGTCCGGTGCTGTTTCTCGGTTTATCTCTTCCGGAGCATGGCTATCACGCGCCGAACGAGAATTTCGACTGGCAACAGGCGTCAGGCGGGATGGTGGCGTTTGCGAAATACTTCGAAGAGATCTCTAACCACGGATGACACGGATAAAATCCGGATTTAACATCCGTGTTATCCGTGGTTATTGATTTAGATCAGACACGAGAGCCGTTCCTCATTTAGCGCCACAAAACCCGCCTTTTCGTAGAAGCTTCTGGCTTCCGGGTTTTGCAGGTGCACAGCCACGTCGATGCGCGTGACCGCTTCCTTGCGTAACTGCTCCTTCAATTGTCGCAGCAGCTCAGAGCCGATGCCTTTTCCGCGGCGGTCGGGTTTCACTGAAACATCGTCGAGCTTAGCCACCACTGACCCCATCGAAGTCGAGATCGCGTAACAGACCACACAGATTCCCGCCACGCCATTCTCGTCGTAGGCCATCCACACGAACCCGAGTTCCGGCCGTTCGAGGAAGAGATCGAGTGCGTTGTTGAGACCCTTCAATCCGAGGTCGCCGTAGGCCTGACTGCTGGCAAGGTAATGCTCGTCGGCGCTGAGAAAATCCGTCAGCATGTGGAAAGCGTCAGCCACATCGGCTGCGTGCATTTTTCGGCAAGTAATACTCACGGCACAATGATGCCATAGAAGATTGATAATTTCGAAATTCGCGATGCTATAATCGCACCTCCACATCACCGGCAATTCCATCCCAAGACGCAGGTCAGGAGCCATGAAAAAGACAACCACTCTCTTCGCCACAGCACTGTTTCTTCTCACTACGATTTCCGCATTTGGCCGCGAAGCGCGGCTCGTGCGCTATCCGCATTATCACAACGGCCGCATTGTCTTCAGCTACCTGGGAGACATTTGGACCGCCGATGAGAATGGCCAGAACGTCCAACGCCTGACCGTGAATCGTGCGCGCGATGTTTATGGACGGTTCTCGCCCGATGGAAAGTGGATTGCTTTCTCGAGCGAGCGCAATGGGAATCTCGACGTTTACCTGATCCCTGCAAATGGCGGCAACGCCAAACAACTAACGATGCACTCCGCCGACGACACGGTGCTCGGGTGGTCGTCTGATTCGCGCGCGGTACTGTTCAGCAGCAATCGTGGTGAAGACTTCATGCCGCAGCTTTATCTCGTCAGTATCGACGGCGGCATGCCGTGGAAGGCCGGCACTGACATGGGCGTCCAGGCGTCATATTCACCCGATGGTCAGCGACTCGCCTACAACCAGAAGTCGCAGGTCTACTGGCGCAAGTTTTACCGCGGCGCTTATCAGAGCGACATCATGGTGATGGACGTTGCGGCGAAGAAGTTTACCCAAATCACTGATTTCGACGGTCTCGACTCGTGGCCCATGTGGGGTCACGATGGTTTCATCTACTTCGTGAGCGATCGCGACGGCAATGGCCTGACAAACATCTGGCGTGTTTCCGAAAGCGGCGGCAAGGCGGATCGCGTGACGACGTTCAAAGCCGGTGACGTGCGCTGGCCGGCGATCAGCTCCGATGGAAAAGTGATCATGTTTGAGCACGACTTCGGCATCTGGAAGCTCGACGTTAATTCCAAACGAGCAACCCCGATCACCTTGAACATCGACGCCGAGACAGAGGAAAACATGTCGGAGCTTCAGTCGTTCAATTCACAGGTAGACGATTACGATCTCGCGCCGTCTTCACGACGCATCCTGTTTTCGATTCACGGCGAGGTCTTCACGGCGCCGGTCGAAGAAGGCGACCTCAAACAACTCACTGACGGCGCCGCTCGCGATCGCAACGTCTCCTACTCACCGGATGGCAAGTGGGTTTCTTACGTTTCCGATCAGAGTGGACGTGAGGAGCTGTTCGTGGTGCCGGTTGATGGTTCTGCGCCGGCACAGCAGGTCACGGACATCGATGCACTGAAATTCGGTTACAACTGGTCGCCCGATTCGAAGGAGATCGCGTTCGCGTCGTCCGATGACAAACTGCGCAAGCTGATGGTCGCAACGAAGCAGGTCACGGTTCTCGATACGTCACGCTATGGCGGTTTCAGCGCGCCGGTATGGTCGCCGGATGGAAAATGGATCGCCTATTCGAAGTCCGACGTTTCGCGAACCTCCGATGTTTACCTCGTCGCTTCATCAGGCGAAGACAAAGAGCCACACAAGGTAACCTTTGACTCAAGCAACGATGGCAATCCGAGGTTTGGACCAGACGGAAGAAAGCTTTACTTCCAACGTGCCGAAGGTTCGGTTGGCAACGCTCCCAACTCAGTTCAGATCTACTCGGTTTGGCTGGAGCGACAGGACAAAGATCCTGACGACGCGGAAGAGCGCGAGGCTGAGGCGCCTCAACCTTCCGGCGAAGGCGGTGAAGGCGCAATGCAACCTGGACCGGTTGTGCGTCGTGGGCCTCCAATTAATCGTCCGCCACGAGAGATCAAGGTCGATTTTGCCGGACTCAAGCGTCGCACACGACAAGTGACGCGCATGCCATTTCCTGTTTCCAGCTTCACTATCGCGCCGGACAGCCGCACGATTGTTTTCGTGACCACGGAGCCGGCTGGTACTGCCACTATTCCCGTTATCTATTCAATCCAGGACGACGGCAAGCGCCTCACCAGGGTGACTGCCGGACAGCCGCCGAACGAAGGTGCCGATGGTGGTCCAGGCGGAGGCGGTGGTTTTGGCGGCGGAGTTTCTAATCTCAATGTCTCACGCGATGGCCGCACGCTTTTCTTCCAGGAACGCGATAGCGTCTATTCAGTGCCGTTGCAGGCAGCCGGACCAGCAGCGTCGGCAGCAGCAGCGGCAGCGGCTGCCGCAGGCCCGGCTCGTGAGGCCACCAGGCGACGCATCAACTTCAACGTTCGCGTTCGTATCAATCGTCCCACTGAGTGGGCGGAGATGTTTGACGATGGATGGCGAACGATGAAATACCGTTTTTACGATCCGAAGATGCACGGCATGGATTGGGATGCAGCGCGCGCGAAGTATCGTCCCCTCGTGGATTTCGTCGGCGACCGCCAGGAGTTGCTCAACATCATCAACGAGATGATCGGTGAGCTGAACGCTTCACACACGGGCGCGGCGCCGCCGCCACGCGGACCAGGCTCGGGTGGTGTTGCAACCTCGCATCTCGGGATCGAGCTCGAGCCTGATAGCGCGGCCGGACGTTATCGCGTCACCTACATCTACGAAGATGGCCCGGCTGATAAAGACTGGGTGCGCGTGAAAGTCGGTGACTATCTGCTCGCGATCGACGGCAAGCAAGTTAAAGCCGGTGACAATTACTGGCAGCTTCTGAACGAGCGACTCAATCGTAAAGTAAACGTCACCTTCAACTCGAAACCGGCGGAAGACGGCGCCTGGACCACACGCATCGAAGCGATCTCCACAAACGCTTACAGCCAGTTGCGCTACGAGCGCTGGGTGAAGGAACGCCGGAAGAGAGTGGACGAACTTTCCGGAGGGCGCATCGGTTACCTGCACATCCAGGCGATGAATCCGCCATCTCTGAGAAAGTTTGAAAAAGAGATCCGCGAGTATCGCAATAAAGAGGCGCTGGTCATCGATCAGCGTTGGAACGGCGGCGGCAACATCGAACAAGAGCTGCTGGCAATCCTGGTCCAACGCCAGTATCAGGTGTGGCAACCGCGCGGGACCGAGGCTACAGGCCGGCCGTTCGCGGGATTCTTCGGGCCGAAGGTGGTTCTGCAAAACTGGCGCTCGGCTTCAAACGCCGAAATGTTTCCGGCCGGATTCCGTGCGCTCGGTCTCGGAAAAGTTATCGGCACTCCGACGATGGGAGCGGTCATCGGAACCGGCAGCTACAGTTTGATTGACGGTTCAACTGTGCGCACGCCCGGTGTCGGCGTGTTTCTCGCAGACGCGAAACACACGAACATGGAAAACTACGGTGTGCAACCCGACGTGCTCGTCGAGAACAAACCCGAGGACGTGCTGGCAGGACGCGATCGCCAACTCGAAGTAGCGGTTGAAGAGTTGATGAAACAGCTCAACGGCTCTCGCAGGAACGTCGCAACTGAAGGCCAGCAGAAATAATCCGCAGATTGCGCGGATTACACAGACAGACCAACCACAAAGACACTAAGACACAAATCTGTGTATCCATTAGTGTTTTTGTGTCTTTGTGGTTATTTCATTCTTCCGGGCCAGTGCAGGTTGGTCCGTGCAGGGCAGGGATCTTCTGGCTGATGATCGGATACTTCGGAGCTTCATCTATATTGATCTGGGTCCAGTGAGCGTAGTTCTCAGGCACGTTAGTATCGGCAAAAATTGCTTCCACCGGACACTCGGGAACACACGCATCGCAATCGATGCAGGTGTCGGCATTGATGTAAAGACGATCCGGTAACTCATGAAATGCTTCAACAGGACAAACCGCTGCGCAGTCGGTGTACTTGCAGTCTACGCATAATTCAACAACTACGTAGGTCATTGGGGACGTAAGCTCCTTTCGATGATGGCAAATAGTTATTCAGTAGTGAGTGTAATGTCAACCGGAGCCGCAAACTATCCACAGATTACACAGACACACAGATGATATGAAACATCTGTGTAATCTGCGAATGTTTCAAGCTCCTTGATCGGCGCGCTTCTCAACCTTGCCGGGCCCACGAATAGTCTTATTCACAACCGGGTCGCCTTTGTAAAAGACCGACGAAGGACCGGAGACAGTAACATCCAACTGATCGGCGACGTCGAGATCAACTCTCGAAACGCCTTTGCTGTCAACAATCCCTCGCGACGCATGAAGATTATGAGTGTCGATCTTCCCGGCGCCGTTCGTGTCGATATCGATCACCTTCGTCGTTCCGGAAACACTAATCGAAGGCGCGCCCGACGAATCGATCTCAAACTTCTCGTTGTTCACGCCTTTAATCTCGATCTTTCCCGCGCCTGAGACTGAAAGAGCCTCCAGATTGGGGACGGAGATCTTGAACTTCACCGGCTCGTTGACCGAGTAGTTCTTGGTGTTCCTTAGTCGCAGCACGTTATTGCTGACTTCGGAGCTGACGTAGTCGAGAATGTTATCGTCACCCTCAACTTCGAGGCCCAGATTCTTTTGACAAGTGACCTCGATAGCGAAAGCTCCTTCGGTGGTGATTGACGTAAACGGAGCGACTTGACGCCTTTGCAGTTCGCGCTTGCCCGAGCCCGTAATCCCGCTGTACATGCCATGATGACAGCCCGCTGACAAAAGCGTGAGCAACAAAACGAATAACAGTTTTCTCATCTCAGTCTCCTTCATCAGTCTTCATCCGCGTTCATCGGTGGTAAGTAAACCAAAAATAGATCGCCTGGCCGACGCCGATAAAGAACCCAATCACCGCGCCAAAGAGTTCGATGGTTTTGAGATGGTGCTGGGCTACTGAAAGCACGAGCTCTTCCAGTTTCGCCAAAGGATAATCAGATACCTTCTTTCGCACCAGCCCACCCACGTCAAACTCAGCTATCGCCACCGGCAAACGTTCGCGGGCCGCGAGTGTAATCCGCTCCACCAGTGCCGAGCTCGCACGCTGCATCGCGCCCTGGGAAACATGATCGCCGAGCCTGCCAATCGGGGCTATCAGCAGGCGTTCGATCTGCGCGCTCAGGATCGCGTTGATAGTGCGTGCCGTGTCGTCGCGCGAAAGCAAGCTGAGCAGGCTGGTTGTCAAAAGGTCTTTCGCGCGAGCGGCCGAGTTTGAATCGAGCTGTTCCATCACGGAACCCAGTGTTTGCGGGCGCAGCCGCTCGATCACGTCCGAGAAATGGATCGACACTGAAGTTGACAGTGCTTCGCTGCGCAGGATCTCGATTAGTCGATTGCTTATTTGTGATTTCAAGTCGTCGAACCGGATCGGATCGAAATTGCCGATTAGTTCGTCTAGCGGGCGCGCCATCACGTTGTCGATGGTCGCATTCAGAAAGGCCTCGGCTTCCTGTTCGAACGCGGGACCGCGCAGGTATTCCTCAACACGTTTGGGCAAAGTCTTGTTGACCAGTTCGTCAACTTCACGATGGATGCGTTCTCGAGAAATGAAGATCTTCTTGAAGAGCGAGAGTTGTTCGTAGTACTGATCGACTTCGAGTTTTATCAAAGCGCCAATCTGTTTACGGGTTGTTTGGCTGGTGGCGATCTCGGCGAGGTGATGAACGATTGGAGGCACCTGCTGATCGATCCGGTCTTTGATGAACGCGATTGTTTCGGGAGTGAACGTCTCTGCGAGCGTGGCGCTGCTGTGCGAAAAATCATTCAAGCGTCCGGAGATAAAATCCCGCACCTTGGTTTCGAACGCCTCGGTGGTCGTCAGTCGTTGTATACGTTCTTCGAGGAAGTTAAGCGCACGATCGAGCGATTTATCGCTCACCATATCGCCCAAACGGCGCTCGAGTAAGTCGTCAACTTGCTTATCGACGAAGCGCTCAATCGCTTCGGCAGTTTCCTCGCTCTTCAACATCTCAGCAATGTATTCGGCAAGGCGATACTGGAGGGCCGAGATCGTGTCGAGAATCGGCGCGCGTGCCTGCGAAGGCAAGGCATCGATGAACGACGGATAAACGCGCGCGAGCAGATCGTTCGTATAACTGCCGACGAAGTCTTCGATCTTGTTTTGAAAGAAGCTCGTTTCAAAGAGTGCGTCGAAGACTGTTTGTTGTGAAACGAGTTCGTTGCCGACAGCATTGCCGATCGATTGGGCCAGCTTCTCGCGATGGCGGGGAATCATCCCCTGGGGCCAGATCGTGATTCCGAATAGTTTGACTGACTGGTATGGATGGAAAAGCATCCAGATTGCCAACCATGCCGCGCCGTAGCCATGGATGGTCGCAACTACAATGATGCCTATCGCAATAAGCAGCTTCATACAAGATTACAGAATGTTTTAACAGAATCCTGCAAATCCTGAAAATCCTGTAATCCTGTCTATTCGACGGGATAGCCGGCGTTTACCCATGCGCTGGTACCGCCGGCCACATTGAGAAGATTTGAAAAGCCCTGTTTCTGAAGCAAACTCGCCGCAGCACTCGACCGATATCCGCCCGCGCAAATCACCGCAGTTAACTTGTCCTTTTTGAGTGGTAATGGACCAAGGCTCTTGTCGAGACTCGCCAGCGGCGCACTAAACGCGCGCGGGACATGCCCGCTCCCGTACTCAGCCGGACGCCGCACATCCAGTATTTGCAAATCACCGCTCGCCATCTGTTCCTTCAACTGCGCGACATTAATTTGCTCGATGGAATCAACTCCCAAACCTGCGTCGCTCCAACTCTGAACCCCGCCATCCAGGTAGCCCTTGACGTTTTCAATTCCGACGCGCGCCAGGCGAACAACGCTCTCATCGACCTGAGCGCCCGTATCCGCGATCAGGACGATCGCAGCATTCAACGGAATCAAGCTTCCGGCCCACATCGCAAACTGCCCGCCAAGACCGATATTAATCGAGCCAGGTACGTGCGCTGCGCCGAAGTCTGCGGCCGATCGTACGTCAAGCAGCACGTGGCCTGCTTCTCTTGACTCGAGCACTTGCTGCGGCGTCAGCGGTGTTGGCGGTTGCAACTCAGAAAGTCCACGCGCGCCGGAGCGATTGATCTCCGCATCCTTTGGAAAGTAGCTCGGCGCCTCCGGAAGATCCGCCGTCATCATCGTGACGAACTCATCTTTGCTCATCGGCCTCAGCGCGTAATTGAATTTACGTTGCTCACCGATTGTCGATGATGTCTCCTTCGACATGTTGCGGCCGCACATCGAACCGGCGCCGTGAGCCGGATAAACCTCAACCTGGTCCGGGAGCTTGAGCAGTTTTCCATGAAGACTGTCGTACATCATCTCCGCCATCATCTGCGGCGTGTAACCTTTGCCGCCTGCCAGATCGGGGCGCCCCACGTCGCCGATGAAAAGCGTGTCGCCGGTCAGGAGTTTTTGTGGTTGGTCCGGAGCCTCGGTGTCGGTTACGAGAATGCAAATGCCTTCAGGCGTGTGGCCAGGCGTTTCGATAAATCGCAGGACGACTTTGCCGATCTTGATCTCTTCACCGTCTCGCACAGCTCGGTGTTCAAATTCGACGCCGGCCTTTTCACCGAAGACGATTTGCGCGCCCGTGCGAGCGGCGATCTCCTGGTGGCCACTGACAAAATCAGCGTGCAGGTGAGTTTCGATCACGTACTTGATTTGAAAGCCGTGCCCTGAAGCTTCGGCCAGGTACTCATCGACGTCTCGCTGCGGATCGACGACAACTGCTTCGCCCTCCGAACCGATGAGGTACGAAGCATGGGCCAAACACGCGAGATAGAATTGTTTGAAGTACATGTCTTAGTTTGTGATCCGCGTTTATCCGCGTTCATCCGCGGCCAATTTATAGAATTCCCGCGCTGGTTTCAATGGACGCAGCATCCAGTAGGGCCGGCGAGTGCCATCCGGCGAATGCTTATCGGCCGGCCGCGTCATCGCCAGCCACTTCTTGTAAACCTCGCGCGACTTCTGTGTATCGACAAAAATATCGCCGGGCCGGTCTTCCGGATCAGCCGCACGGACGCGAACTGCCTGGTGCCAGCAGTGCATCCCCGAAATCGGATCGGGGTGAACGGGAAAAGTCATGTTCTGGTGTACGCCTGCATCCTTCCACCAGATGCGCAACGTGTCTGCGTCGTTCGATTCATATGGCTCGACCCCTTTCTCGCGCGTCAGCCCCCACTCCGTTCCTTTGCGGTCCAACTTGACGGTCGCCATCAACTGCTTTTGACCTTCATCCGTCAGTTTCCAGCGCCCCATGTGATGGCTGCACGCAACGATGCCGGGCCGAATGCCCTCCGTTACCCAGACGGGCACAACGTAGTAACCAATCTCAGTTTCAACGCGCACGAGATCGCCGGTGCGCACCTCAAGCTTTTCTGCATGGCTGGGGTGGATCCAGAGCGGATTCGTATGCGCGATCTCGTCGAGCCACTTCGAGTTTGCGCTGCGCGTGTGAATCTGCACGGCGAGACGGAAAGTCGAGATCAGAATCGTCTGGCCTTCTTCGAGATTGTCTTTATGAACGTGGCTCTTGAAATATGTGGGTATCGAGAGTTCAGGCCAGCCCCAGCGACTCAGCGTTGACGAATAAAACTCCAGCCTTCCGCTCGGCGTTGAAAAACCACGTTTGATCTGCCCGTTGATATTAACGCCGGCTAAGCGACGCCCGTCGTCGTCGCCGTCGGGTACTGGCAGTGGAACAATGTTTGGACCAGCAGGTTTCGGCGCGCGTGTGAAGACCCTGCCAAGGCGATCCTCTTGCACGTCATCCAACTCCTCCGGCGGAACATCTTCATTGTAAATTGGCCCAATCTTTTGCTTCACTTCAAACGCGCCGTAGCGGCGCATGAATTCGAGCGAGGTCAGATTCTCGGCTGCTGCTCGTTCCGGCAGTCCGGGTACGGAGTTGTCAAAGATCCATTCGTAATACTCATCAATGCCGAGTCGTGTGCCGGGCTTCTTTTTCGACTCCGCGTACTGTCGAATGCCGAGGCTGCCATCTGGATCGATGCGCCAGGTCAACTCCAGCCAGAATTCGTTTTCCTCCCAAACCTCTCCGGGATTGACCTCGCGTGTGTCGTCGATTGTTTGCCCTGCTCGTTGGCGAGCGGCTTTCATGACCGGCTGGCGGAAACCGAGCCACTGCGAATCGTGTGTTTCGTAGGAATGTAGATCGTGCCGTTCCGAACCGACGCCCATCGGCAAAACGTAGTCGGCATAGTAAGAGGTCTCGTTCCATGTCGGTGTGAGTGCGATGTAACAACCGACGAGATCCGGATCCGTCAACATCTCGATCCACGAGAAACCGTCAGGGTTGGTCCAGACCGGGTTGTAGACGCGCGTGAAGTACACGTCGAGTTTTGCGCGGCCGTCTTTCAGGAAGTGCGGCAGCAAAAACGACATTTCGTTCATCGACAAAGGATACTCGCGCGGCCAGGTTGTCTCGTTCCACATCTTCGGATGTGGCGGCATGTACATCGGCCGCGGCACAAACTTGTTCCACGCGTTCGGATAGACCCCGCCTTCTGTAGCGATTGCGCCGAGCAACGCATTGAGCATGAACAGGCCGCGAGCAACCATCCAGCCACCACTCACTCCTGACGCGACACTGCGCCAGTTGTGAGTTGAGAAGCGCGAGCCCGCCGAAGCAACGACCTTCGCAATCTCCTCGATCACCTTCGCCTCGACACCCGACTCCTCCGCCGCAAACTCAAACGTATACTCCCGGTAGATCTGCTTCAATCGTGCTTCAAAATCCGCAAAATCCGAGGTTGGGCTTTTTTCCGCTGCGAGAAACTCTTTCCAGTTCCACCAGCGCTCTACAAAGTCACGATCGTAAAGATTGTTTTGGATCAGGTAGTTTGCGATCGCGAGCAGGATCGCGGCTTCGGAGCCTGGGTAAGGCGATACCCAATAATCGGCGTGAGTGGCTGTGTTCGAGAGTCGCGTGTCAAAGACAATCAGCTTGGCGCCGTTTGCTTTGCCGTCGATCACGCGTTGCGCATGTGGATTGAAGTAATGGCCGGATTCGAGATGCGCGCTGATCAGCAGGATGACCTTTGCGTTTGCGTGATCCGGGCTCGGTCGATCGAGTCCCATCCAGAGTTGATAACCCTCGCGACTGCCGGAGGAACAGATGTTTGTGTGTGAATTGTGGCCATCGATTCCCCAGGCGGCAAGAATGCGTTCTGTGAAGCCATCTTCGCCGGGACGGCCCACGTGATACATGATTTCGTGGCGCCGGTTTTCCAGGATTGCGTTACGAATGCGGGCGGCGATGGTGTCGAGTGCCTCATCCCAGGTTGTGCGTTCCCATTTTCCCTCGCCACGTTTTCCGGCGCGTTTTAGCGGGTAAAGAATGCGGTCCGGATCGTTGACTTGATTGAGTGTCGCGGGACCTTTAGCACAGTTGCGACCACGAGAGCCGGGATGTTCGGGATTGCCTTCGAACTTCTGCACCTCGCCGGTGACTTTATCGATGTAGGCCAACAGACCACACGCCGATTCGCAGTTGAAGCACGTCGTGGGAACGATCGAATAGTGCCGCTCCTTCCGCTGCGGCCACGCACGCGAATCCAGCTCAGTCCAATCATCCCAACGCTCCTTTGGCGGGAACGCCGCTAGATGACTCCGACTCGGCCCCGGGTAGAAAGTCTCGTTGCTGGGTTTTTGATGTGTGCTCAAAAGCGGTATGTCCAATAATCCGGTGCGCGACGATGATGCATCACCGCTAGAACGCGAACCTCGCGTGGCTTTACTCGGTAAATAATTCCGTAAGGAAAACTATTCAACCTACAGCGACGAACATTTCCCGACACCTGCGGCCAACCGTTTGGAAACTTCAGGATTCGTGAGATTGTTGCCTGAATCTCGTCGCGAAATCGATTTCCCAATCCTTTACGGATACTGTCATAGCGATTTTCAATTTGTTCAAGTTCCTTTTCAGCGTGAGGATGAAAAGTGTAGTTCATCATTTGTATCTGGATCGCAATCGGTTCATGACTTCTTCGCCCGGAATGGCTGTTACGATGCCATCTTCAATTTCCTTGTCGCGCCTCTCCGCTTCCTCAGCCCAAAGCGCATCAATTCTTTCTTGATCTTCCGCATCGAGGCTTTCCATAAGATGCTCAGCTAACATAGCTCTCGCTCCTGGAGGAAGGGCCAATGCGGCACTCATTATTTCTTCGTAAGTGTTCTTTTCCATGGGGTTCAGTCTAACACGGACAGCCTGCGCTCTCTAGATTTACGCGAGTGGCACGGACTGGCCGGCCTGGACGTAGGCGTGTTCGAAGAGCATTAGGCCGATCAGTGCCAGGGGTGCGCCGCCCACGCCTAAAGAAATGCCAAGGATGCCGAGAGCCGCCAACATGGGCAGTAGCCCGCCGAGTAGCGACAGAATCGTGCCCGTCCAGAAGTTTTCTTTGTATCTTCCTTTCACCATCTCCCAGATCGCGAGTCGTGCGTGCGCGGTTGGGTGCGTTAGAGAAACTTCGCCCCAAACCATCAACAGATGAATCACGCTCGCGATACCCAGCGACCACAGCAGCAAACGTACTTCCGGTCGCATTAGACCGAAAGCCAGGAACTCATCCGCAGCGCTCGTAGTTCTAAGCAAAACAAGCAACGGTAAAAGCACTGCCGAACCCAACAACACCGCCTGGAAAAACAGATGTGGCGGCAACAAAGGGTTTTGCCACATGTCGCGCGCCTTCGCCTGCGCGAAGAGATACGCGGTGTATACCGCCGTCAGGATCGATAACGGAATTCCCGCGATCATCAGCCACGATTGAAAAGATCTCCACCCCGCCCAGCTCGCAATGAAGTGGAGCGCAAGCACAAGCGAATAACTCGCGATGATGAACGCTCCCTTCACGAGCCAACTCCGCCACTGTGGCCGTGTAAAAATGAGATAGAAGCGTTCCGGATGTTCGAGGTCCCAAAGCAGCAGCCCGCCGGTAATTGCGAGAAACGCGCCGGAGATAACCGGCGTGGCCCACAACCAAATCACATTGCTCAGGCCGAGCACCCCAACCAATACGAGCAAACAGGCCACCAGATAAACACCCGAAGCGATTCCCTTGGTCCAAGTGTAAAGACTGACACGCCAGTCCCACGGAATCGAATGCGCGACGTCATACGAGAGCAACGCTGCCGCCGAGGAGTTGTTGAAGTGAGGATTTCCTGAGGTGACGAAGCCCGGGCCTTCCTGTTGCTCGCTCCACATGAAGAGACCGCCTTCGGGACGTTTCGCGGCAAGCGGATCGAGCGTGGCCTGGTGCGCGCCCTTGTAAAAGAGTTTCGGCAACGTCTCTTTCTCCGGACGCCTCACTGTAACAGTATCGCGATTGATAATCTGCGCCACGTAAGAGTCTGGCTGGTTCATGTCGCCGACAAGAATTGCCTGCGTGGGACAAACGACCACACACGCCGGTTCGAGTTGCATGTCGATCCGATGCGCACAGAAGTTGCACTTCTCAGCAGAGTGATCTTCAGGATTGATGAAGATCGCGTCATAAGGGCAGGCCGCCATGCAGGCCTTACAACCGATACAGATCGATTTATCAAAATCTACAATGCCGTCGGGGCGTTTGAACATCGCCGTCGTCGGACAAGCGGTGACACATGGAGCATGAGCGCACTGGTTGCAGCGCGTTACCTGATGAGCGCGGCGTGCTTGCGGGAACACTCCGATATCGACGTGTTTGACGTAGGTGCGCGTGACCGAAAGCGGAACCAGGTTTTCAGACTTGCACGCTGTCGTGCACGCGTGGCAACCGATACAGCGCGTGTGGTCAATTACCTTCGCCCACTGAATCGGCTCCGGCGGTTCCATCATAAGCAGGCTCCTGTTTGGCGCCGCAAAGAAGCACAAAAGCACAAATTAATGCCTCGACGCTGGTTGTGCCTTCTTGTGGCGTGGGCGGGAAACTATAACATTTCTGGAGTGATGGACATTGACAAATCTTGCGGCTAGTAACACATTAGGGTCGCCCGCAGAGGAGGTGTTTGATGTGTCTTAAAATCTGCTATTTAACAGTTGCGGTTTTAGCAGCGGTGATGCTTTCGTCGTGTAACGCTGTTGATAGTAAGGTCCACTCGCAAAAAGCGGCGCCTAGTCCTGAAACAACCTACGCAGACGGCGCGCGCCGGATCACCATCGACGAGCTCGAGACTATGATAAAAAACGGCGAGGCTTTTATCGTCGATGTGCGAAACCAGGCGATGTACGACGCGGGACACATTCCGGGGTCGCGACTTATTCCCTCGGCCGAGATCCTCAATCACTTAAGCGAGCTGCCGAAGGACAAGACAATAGTTACGTATTGTTCTTGACCGAGCGAACATACGTCCGCCGGTGCGGTGGTCGCTCTCAAATCAAAAGGCGTTGAAAATGCAGTAGCGTTGCTCGGTGGTTTTAACTTGTGGCAGAAGGAAGGAAAGCCGATCGAGAAAAAGTAGACCTGATATAGGTCTGATAGGTCATATAGGACTTATTTGACCTATTATTCTTCTCTCACATCTGCGGCACAATCTGCGTCACCAGCGCCGGCAGCGGCGTCATAACCTTTGCCGCAGGGACGCAAAGCACTGGACAGGGCGCGTTTCTGATTACTCGTTCAATTTCCGATCCCAACACGTGGCTATTTCCAAATAATGATCCGTGAACTGCGGTTCCGATGACGATGAGGTCTGCGTCAATTGTAGTCGCGAGTTTGACAATCTCCTGGTAAGGTCTGCCTTCAGCAATATGCGTCGCAGTGCCCGCGCCGCCCGTGCGCGAGAGATGGCCCATACGCTCCTCCACGTAGCTGCGTAGCCGGGTCAAGGCCGCGAGCCCGCCCTCGGGAAATATCGCCGAAATTTGTTCGAAGTAATCACCAATCACATAGACCGCGTGAAGTTCCGCGCCAAGCTGGTTTGAAATCTGAGTGGCGAGTTGAGTTGCAGCCACCGAAGACGGACGGAAGTTCGTGGCCAGCAGCACGCGATTCAGTCGAATCTCGGTTTGCCCGTCTCGATGTTCTACAAAATCACGTTGCGGCGGCCGGACGGCAAGCACAGCGCACGGCGACTCGGCAACGATCTCTTCCGCAATAGAGCTACCAAAAGCGCGTGAAAATCGATTACGATCGCGCGTCACCACTGTGATCAGATCCACCTCGTGATCGAACGCTGCTCGAGCAATCTCGGTCGCGGGCTCGCCTTCAACCAACACTGGATCTGCTTCGACGCCACGCAGTAGCGGATCGGAAAGCAACTCCTTGACCTGAGATTGCAGACTTGCGGCAAGCTTTGCATCCTGCACACTGAACAGCAAGACCCGACCATTACCGTGACGCGCAAATCCGGCGGCGTACTTCAGAGCGGCCTGCGAGTGCGCCGAGAAATCGGTCGGAAAAAGTATGTTTCTAAAGGGAAACATTACCGCACACTACCATCAAGCCGACATCCTGTAAATTCTGTTAATCCTGTCTAAAGATTTACAACGGAGCGGCTTCCATGCCAAACTCCGCAAGCTTTCCCTGCAGCAAGTAAAAGTTATCTGAATCCACTCCCGGAGGCGACACCTTGCTTCGAGGAATTTTTCGTACCAAGAACCTTGACGAAATTTTAGCCAGCGTTGGCGGCCCACAAATGTCGCTGAAGCGCACGCTCGGCGCGTTCAGCGTCACGCTGATCGGGATTGGAGCAATCATCGGCGCCGGAATCTTCGCTACAGTCGGCACCGCCGCCTCCGGCACTCCGGAACGCGCGGGCGCTGGTCCGTCGTTGATGCTGTCGTTTGTCATCACCGCGATTGTCTGCGGCTTTACCGCACTCTGTTACGCCGAACTCGCTTCGATGGTTCCGATCTCAGGTTCGGCTTACACCTATTCATACGCAACACTCGGCGAGCTGATCGCGTGGATCATCGGTTGGGACTTGATCATCGAGTACGCGATCGGCAACGTCGCCGTGGCGATAAGCTGGGCCGAGTTTTTCAATCGACTCATGCGCAACCTCGGCATTCATATTCCTGACTGGCTGACACAAAATTATCGCACTGCAACCGAAGAAACACTTGCTGCCGCGCCACACATCGGGGGAGTTCCGATTGTCTTTAATATTTTGGCCTTCGGCATTGTCGCGCTGATCACCATCGTGCTGGTTTGGGGTATCAGGGAGTCGTCGTTATTCAACGCGATAATGGTGCTGATAAAAATCCTCGTGTTGTTGTTCTTCATTGGCCTGGCCCTTTACTACGTCTCACCCACACAGATGACCGAGAATTGGAAACCCTTCCAGCCGCAAGGGTGGTTTGGGACACTCACGGGAGCGGCGGTGGTGTTTTTTGCCTACATCGGTTTCGACGCGGTAAGCACCGTGGCTGAAGAGACAAAAAACCCTGCCAGAGATCTGCCTATCGGCATCATCGCGTCGCTCATCATCTGCACGATTCTTTACATATTGGTGGCGGCCGTGTTCACGGGCATGGTGCCTTGGGAGACGGTTCGAGCGTGGACCGCCGCTCAACGTGGTGAATCGCTGACAATGGCGCTGGAGCACGTCGCCCCGCAGGCTTTGTGGCAGAACACTGTGATCGCGTTTGGATCGGTGGTCGCACACACCGCGGTGTTGCTTGTGTTCCAACTCGGACAACCGCGCATTTTCTTTTCGATGGCTCGTGATGGCTTGTTGCCGTCAATCTTTGCGAGTGTTCATCCCAGGTTCAAGACACCACACGTCACGACAATCCTGACGGGCATTGTTGTCGGCGGCATCGCGGCCTTTGCGACGGTCGATGAGATGGTGAGTTTGACCAATATCGGCACTCTCTTCGCGTTCATCCTTGTTTGCGTTGGCGTGATGGTCTTGCGTCACAAGGATCCCGGACGACTAAGGCCGTTCAAAGTGCCCCTCGGTCCTTATTTGTTGCCGGGTCTGGGAGCGCTGTCATGCGCGCTGCTGATTTACTTCCTGCCGGAAGGTTCTTACTGGCGCTTTGTCGGCTGGCTAATGCTGGGTCTGGCGGTCTATCTTTCTTACGGTTACACGCGCAGCGGTGTCGGGCAGAAGCTGGGACGGCCCTCGCTGACGCCGGCCGGGCTGAAGTTCGCGGCGATGTGCTTCTTTCTGGTGGCGGTTGGGCTTTTTGTTATTCCGCACGACGTGGCGCCGCGTGAGCTTTTCGCCGAGGCGTTCAATGCGAGTGCCGAGAAGCATAATCAGACTTTGTATGGTTTACTGATCATCATTGGCGGGTTACTTGGCGGCGCACTCGGCATCGCGCTCGGTAGTTCCGCGAAAGAAGTGGAGTAACCACAAAGACACAAAGGCACTAATTCAGGTATGACTTTGTGTCTTAGTGTCTTTGTGGTTTAAGGTTTTCTAACGAATGAACGCGTTACCAATCATTATTGGGTCACTCTGCGTTATCGCGATCTCCTATCGCTACTACTCCGCCTTCATCGCAGCGAAAGTGCTAGTGCTGGACGATTCGCGCCCGGTGCCGTCGCAGACGATGTACGACGGTCATAATTATTATCCAACCAACAAGTGGGTCTTGTTTGGACATCATTTCGCCGCTATCTCCGGCGCGGGGCCGTTGATTGGTCCCGTGCTGGCGGCGCAATTCGGTTTCCTGCCGGGACTGTTGTGGCTGGTCATCGGAGTTTGTCTTGGCGGCGCAGTACACGACTTCATGATTCTTGCCGGCAGTGTTCGTCGCAAAGGTAAATCACTGGCGGAGATGGCGCGGACCGAGATTAGCCCGCTTTCAGGATTGGTGGCGGGTGTCGCAATTCTTTTTATCGTGGTCATCGCACTCGCCGGACTGGGTTTGGTCGTAGTTAATGCCCTCGCGGAATCACCGTGGGGAACGTTCACGGTTGCATTCACTATTCCCCTCGCGCTGTTGATGGGCTTGTACATGTATCGCTTCCGCAAAGGAAAGATCGTGGAAGCAAGCATCATCGGCATCGTTGGGTTGCTTTTCGCAGTTTATCTGGGCGGCCGGATTGCTGATTCTTCTTTTGCAAGCGCATTCACACTCTCGCGAAACAGCCTGATCGTGATCATGGCTGCTTACGGTTTTATCGCTTCGGTGCTGCCAGTCTGGATGCTGCTCTGCCCGCGCGATTACCTATCGTCTTACCTGAAGATTGGAACGATCGCCTTTCTAATTCTCGGCGTGATGCTGGTTCATCCAAATCTCAACATGCCGGCGTTCACACCGTTCACAGCCGGCGGCGGGCCGGTTATCCCCGGCAAGCTCTATCCCTTTGTATTTATCACGATCGCGTGTGGCGCGATCTCCGGTTTTCACGCGCTAATCTCTTCGGGTACAACACCGAAGATGATCGCGAAAGAAACGGACACGCGAATCATCGGTTACGGCAGCATGTTGATGGAAGGCGTGGTCGGCGTCGTCGCGCTGATTGCCGCGACCTCTCTCTTCCCCGGCGATTACTTCGCCATCAATACAGCGCAGCGCACGGACGAACAGAAAGCCGCGTACAATCGCATGGTCGATACACACACGGCTGAAGGCTTCAATCTCCAACCTCAGGAGATCAATCGACTCGAACAAGAATCAGGCGAGAAAAACCTGCGCGGGCGCACGGGCGGGGCCGTCACGCTCGCACTCGGCATCGCGAAGATCTTCGACGGCATACCGGGCCTCGGCGGCTTGATGAAGTATTGGTATCACTTCGCGATCATGTTTGAAGCGCTCTTCATTCTGACGACGATCGATACCGGCACGCGGGTGGCGCGTTTCCTTGTCGGGGAGTTTGGCGGCCGCTTTTACCGCAAACTCGAAGAGCCAACGTGGCTCCCGGGTTCAGTGATCACTTCCCTGCTTGTAGTGGCCGCATGGGCGGCATTCATCTGGTCGGGTTCGATCTCAACCATCTGGCCGATGTTTGGAGTCGCAAATCAATTGCTTGCCGCCGTGGCTTTGTGTGTGGCGACCACGATTGTGATCAACTCCGGCAAAGCAAAATACGCGTGGGTAACAATCCTGCCACTCGCATTCGTGAGCACGACCACGCTCGTCGCCGGGTTCAAATCCATCACCGACATCTTCTGGCCGCTCGCGCAAAAACCTGAGAGTTCTCTTCAAGGCCTCATCAATACGAGCCTCACCGCCATCATCATGTTTGCGGCTGTGGTCATCATGATCGACTCGATCCGCCGCTGGGTGGGAACGCGAAAGCATCCGCAGATGACACAGATTCAGGAACCCATCTCGGCCTGAATTTGTGTAATCGGCATAATCTGTGGATAATACGCGTTTTCGTAAGCGTATCTCGCCATCTTCTAGAAGAATCGAAAGGATTTCGAACGTGGAAAATGTACTCCGGCGCGCCGCAATTTGCGTGGCCGCCGCCATTGCGACTCTAGCCTTTGCCCTGCCAACTTACGCCCAGTCGCATCAGGGCGGCGAAGCCAATCTGGAGCTTCCGGACCTCACGCAGGTGACCTTCTTCAACGGAATCAATGGTCATAACCTGCTGCTGTTTGGCATTGTTATCTGCATTCTCGGCCTGGGCTTCGGCCTGGCGATCTACATGAACTTGCAGAGACTGCCGGTGCACAGGGCGATGCGCGAGATCTCGGAACTGATTTACGCGACCTGCAAGACCTACCTGACGACGCAGGGTAAGTTCATTCTCATTCTCGAAGCGTTCATCGCCGTCATCATCGTGCTCTACTTCGGCGTGCTGTCGGGCATGGAGCCGTTTCGCGTAATCATCATTCTGTTGTTTAGTCTAGTTGGTATTGGGGGCAGTTATGGCGTCGCGTGGTTCGGCATTCGTGTTAATACGTTTGCGAACTCGCGCACCGCTTTCGCCAGTCTCGAAGGCAAACCGTTTCCGCTCTACGCCATTCCGTTAAAAGCCGGCATGAGCATTGGCATGATGCTGATCAGCGTCGAATTGCTGATCATGCTCTGCATTCTGTTGTTCATTCCGGGGAGTTATGCCGGACCTTGCTTCATCGGTTTCGCGATCGGTGAATCGCTCGGCGCTGCCGCGCTGCGTATCGCCGGCGGCATCTTCACAAAGATTGCCGACATTGGTTCCGACCTGATGAAGATCGTCTTCAAGATCAAGGAAGACGACGCGCGTAATCCGGGCGTGATTGCTGACTGTACCGGCGACAACGCGGGCGATTCAGTCGGCCCCAGCGCAGACGGCTTTGAGACTTACGGTGTTACCGGTGTTGCGCTAATCACATTCATCCTGCTGGGTGTTTCCAACCCGCGCGTGCAGGTGCAGTTGCTGGTGTGGATCTTCGTCATGCGCGTGATGATGATTGTCGCCAGCGCCTTGTCTTACTTCATCAACGACGCGATCGCGAAGGCACGCTACCGGCTAGCTGATGTAATGAATTTCGAGGCGCCGCTGACGTCTCTTGTCTGGATCACGTCGATTGTTTCCGTTGTGATTACCTTCGTGGTTTCGTATTTGACGATTCCCGAACTCAGCGGCAACAACACGCTCTGGTGGAAACTCGCGGTCATCATTTCGTGCGGAACGATCGCGGGCGCGCTGATACCCGAGCTCGTGAAGATATTTACTTCCACCGAATCGCGCCACGTCAGCGAGGTCGTCACGTCATCGAGAGAAGGCGGTCCTTCGTTGAATATTCTCTCCGGCCTGGTGGCGGGCAACTTCTCGGGCTACTGGCTCGGCATAAGCATTGTCGGCTTGATGGCCATTGCTTACTTTTTTACTACTCTCGGCGCTCCGCAGGGTTTGGGCGCGTTGATGGTTGATCCGGTGGCTGCTCCGGTGTTTGGTTTCGGCCTCGTGGCGTTCGGATTTCTCGGAATGGGGCCGGTTACGATCGCGGTCGATTCGTATGGGCCAGTAACGGACAACGCTCAGTCAGTTTACGAATTGTCGTTGATTGAACAGATCCCGGACGTTCAGAACGAAGTCCTGAACGATTTCAACGTTACCGTCAACTTTGGCCGGGCAAAACACCTGCTGGAAGAGAATGACGGCGCCGGCAACACCTTCAAGGCCACAGCCAAACCCGTGTTGATCGGCACGGCCGTGGTTGGCGCCACGACGATGATCTTCTCGATCATCATGGCGTTGACTGACGGGCTGCGGACCAACACTGAAGGCCTGTCTCTGCTTCACGCTCCGTTTTTGCTTGGACTGATCACAGGCGGCGCGATTATCTACTGGTTTACAGGCGCATCGACTCAAGCTGTTACCACCGGCGCGTATCGAGCGGTCGAATTCATCAAGGCCAACATTCGCCTCGAAGGCGTTGAGAAAGCTTCGGTGGAAGACAGCAAGAAGGTCGTGCAGATCTGTACGCAGTACGCGCAGAAGGGCATGTTCAATATCTTCCTGACGGTGTTCTTCTCAACATTGGCCTTCGCGTTCGTCGAACCATTCTTCTTTATCGGTTACCTGATTTCGATAGCGATCTTCGGTTTGTACCAGGCGATCTTCATGGCGAACGCCGGCGGCGCCTGGGACAACGCGAAGAAAGTCGTCGAGGTCGATCTGAAGATGAAAGGCACCGCGCTTCACGATGCGACGGTTGTTGGCGATACCGTCGGCGATCCTTTCAAAGACACGTCGTCAGTGGCGATGAATCCCGTGATCAAGTTCACGACACTCTTTGGATTGCTCGCAGTGGAGCTCGCAGTTAGCTTGACTGCGCGAAATGATGGCGACACGACGTTGACTCACATACTTGCGCTGGCGTTTTTCCTCGTATCGGTTTTCTTCGTGTGGCGTTCATTCCACGGCATGCGGATTGGCACGACTGCGCTGGAGCCGAGGACGACAACGGAAGCGGTGAAGACTGCGGCAGGAGACTAAACACAGATGAGCACGGATGTAAGAGCGGATACACTGATGGGCGCCGCGCTGGCGCCGCTCGATTCGACGCGTTCCGCGGGTCTCGTAATTGTTTTTAGTTTGTTCATCGCGGCGTCGGCGCAATTTGCGATTCACATCGGACCCGTGCCGATTACGGGCCAGACGTTCGCGGTGCTCTTGACCGGCGCGCTGCTTGGTTCGCGTTTGGGCGCTGCGGCGGTTATTGCTTACTTGATCGAAGGCGCGGTTGGCTTGCCGTTTTTTGCTGAAGGTGGAGGTGGTCTCCTGCGGTTCCTTGGACCAACTGGCGGCTATCTCGTTTCATTCCCGGCGGCAGCGTTTATCACTGGCGCATTTGCCGAGCACGGCTGGGATAAACGCTATGCGACCGCCGTCGCTGCGATGGCCATCGGTTCAGTGATTATCTTTCTTGCAGGTTGGGCCTGGTATTCAGTGCTCACCAACACGCCGCCCGTCGCGGCTTTCAAACTGGCAGTGCTGCCTTTCCTCGCCGGTGATGTGATCAAGATTGCTCTCGGGGCGGCAGTGTTGCCCACCGGCTGGGCACTGCTCAAGCGCAAAGCATCCGGTAAGTAGCTTATGTATGTTCTGAAGGTGCGTTCACATAACCGCGAAGAGCTGGTTGAATTCACCGACCTCGTCCGCGACAAACTCAAAGAGTCAGGCCAACGTGAAGGAGTTGTTGTGCTTTACGTGCAACACACGACCGCGGGGCTGACAATCAATGAGAATGCCGACCCGGATGTGCCGCGAGACATGCTACACGCTCTTCGCACACTCATCCCGCAACATGGCATGGGCTTTCGTCACGGCGAAGAAAACTCCGATGCGCACATCAAGGCGAGTCTGACCGGATCGTCGGTGACAATTCCTTTTCAGGATGGGAAGTTGCTGCTCGGGCGCTGGCAGGGGATCTTTTTGTGTGAATTCGATGGCGGACGCGAGCGCCAGGTGATTATGATGATTCTTTAGACATGATTACATGATTTTCAGGATTAACAGGATATTAATCTTGTGAATCCTGTAATCCTGTCAAAATTTTAGCAAACCTCTCCACATCAGCTTTAGTCTTTTCCAGCGCACGACGGCTATCGAGATAGGCGGTCCAGGTCGGGGTTTGCGTGAGCGCCTTCGTTGTGTCTTCATCGAGCACCTGCGCCATCATCGCAACGAGATCGCTGACGACGCGCGTGTGCTCGATCAAGCGTTCAATGATTGAGTAGGCAAGCTGTGCCTGCGGCAAGTCGAGATCTTCACTCATACCAGGTGCCACGTAGAAAAGGAAGTTCGGTCACAGTTGCCTTGATTTCGTTACCAGCCAAAACGCTTGTGCCCGCGGCGAGATATTCATATCTGACGTAACCAAGGCCGATGCTCCCGAGCTTTGGTGAGATGGCTGTTGAGGTCACACGACCGGCTTCCGTGTTGTCGGCGGTTCTTATGATCGTCCCTGGCTCGATCTTTTGGTCTGTTTCAAACCGCAGCCCGGTAAGTTTCTTCGCGACGTGCCCGCGGTGCTTAATCCGCACAATGATCTCCTGCCCGACGTAACACCCCTTCGTGTAGCTCACCGCATCATCAAGATTGGTTTCGGGGACGATGGTGGTCTCATCCATGTCGCTGCCATAGCGCGCGATGCCCGCTTCGATTCGCAGTATTTCGAGTGTGTTCTCGCTGACTGGCTGCGCACCTGCATCTGTGACCGCTTGTCGAAGCTGAGCGGAGTGAGCAGAATCGACGACGAGATCGAAACCATCTTCGGCCGTGTGAGTCGCGCGAATGATCGTTACCGGGATGTTCTGCCGTTCAGTCTCAGCAACGCCATTGCGCGGCAGCTCCGCAAATGATTTTTCGAAGAGTTTCTCAACCACCGCAGTAGCGCGTTTTCCCTGAAGAGACATCAATGCAGTTTCCGCGGTCACGTCAGAAACGTGAAAGTCACCAGCAAGCGTGAACCGCGCGATCGTCTTAAGCACTGCTTCGTGTGATGCCTCATCAGTGTCGATAAGAAACGACGGCCCATTGCCACGGATGACACGGACAGCGCCGATCAATCGTCCTTGCACCGTCGGAAACGCCGCGGGCATCCAGCGGTTCTCGGCGAGCGCCTTGATGTCGTTCGTGATGAGTCCATTGAGAAACATCGTTGCTTCCGAGCCGCTCACACGTATGCGCCCACGCGCCGACGAGAGCTCGATCAGCCCCGCTCCACCCTCACGAACTATTACGTAATCTTCATTCATGATCCGCGTTTATCCGCGTAAATCCGCGGCAAGCCTTTTTCACGACCTGATAATCCTGCAACTGCTCCGCCTCGCGGCGATGCGACGCCAACACTTGCGGGCTCGGATGATAGATCGGCACCAGCACGCGACCGTCCCACGAGTGTATTCGAGCAGCAGATTCCTTCAAACTCAACTCGTGGTATTGAATGCGCTTTAATGCCTCGAGCGCAACCGAACCCAGCGTCACGATCACACTCGGATCGATGATTTCAATCGTCCGGCGCAAGAATCCTGAACAATTCGCGAGCTCCTTCTGCGTCGGTCTCCGGTTTGCGCCTGACTCAGAACGCGGATTACACAGCGCGGCACTGGTGATGAAGATCTCCTGCCGCGTTAAATTGATCGAACTCAGAAACCGATCCAGGTTTGCGCCCGACTGATCTCCGGAAAAAGGAACGCGCGTCCGGTCCGCGCCTTTCCTTCCCGGAGCTTCGCCGATGAACATCACGCGCGCTTCGGGCGAGCCATTCAACTCACTTAATACTGCACTGCGCCCACACATTGCCGGACAAAGCGTGCAGCCTGCGGCTTCCTTGACCAACTGAGTGAATGCTTGTTTCATTTAACGACAGTTATCTCACGGGTCACGATATTGTAATCGCCGTTGCGGTAAGGCCAACCGTCAGGCCCGATCAGTTCGAGCCTGATCGTGTGTTTGGCCGGAATCCAACCTGATAGCGCAACCTGTTCCCAGCGATCGATCCACTTCATCTCGTCGTCGTCAACAAAGTAGCGGACGCGAAAGTCGCCACCGTCGCCTTTCAGTTTGGCATTAGCGAGTGAGAAGTCGATTACCACTTCTTCACCTTCGCGAAAGGTCTTGCCGTTGGGAAGATTAAACACTAGTAACGGCTTCTTAAGATCGACGTGCAACTTCGGATCGTCAGGTTTGGCCGGCAATTGCTTCCCAGGTCTCGACTCCGCGCGTAGAACCTGGCGCGGCGGTGGCGACACAAATGTTGTTGCCGTCGTATGTGAATTCTCATTGTTGCCCGAGCACGCGGTCAATGCGAGCAGCGCTGCGCTCAATATGATGTAAAGTAGTTTCTCGTGCGCGCCCATGCCGGCTTGCAGCATACACATTTATCCGCACGAAAGAGAATCTATGACGACTCGAAAACTGCGTCTTCTGCTTATCGCGATCACATTCCTCGCCGGTTGTGGAAAAAATATCACTACAACTCATGAAAGCTTTACTCCCCAGGTCCAACCGCTTCCGGCGCAACTCGCGACTTACGAACCGATGTCTATTCCTCGAGACAATCCGATGACGCCCGAGAAAGTGGCACTGGGCCGTCAACTGTTTTTTGACGAGCGACTCAGCGTCGATGGCTCGAAGTCGTGCTACTCGTGTCACGTATGTGAGCACGGCTTGACCGACGGTTTGCCGAAAGCGATTGGGCCAGGTAACAAGCAGCTCCCACGCAGCAGCCCGACGCTTTGGAACATTGGCTATCACAAAGAGTTTTACTGGGACGGCCGCAGCGGCTCTCTCGAGAAGCAGGCGCTCGCTGCGTGGACCGGCGCGAACATGGGCGCCAAGGCTGACGAGATCGTGGCCAGGCTGAATGCGCTGCAAGGATACAAGACGCAGTTTCAAAAGGTGTTTCAGAGCGACGCGACGCCGGACAACGTTGTCAAAGCGATTGCTGCATACGAGCGAACGATAATCAGTGGGAACACGGCCTGGGATCGTTGGAAAGCCGGTGACAGCACTGCGATCAGCCAGAGTGCATATCGTGGTTGGAACATTTTCCAGGCGATTAAATGCAACAACTGCCACGACGGAGTCCTGTTTACCGATCAGCAGTATCACAACATCGGCATTGGAATGGACCAAAAGGAACCGGACCCCGGACGCGGCAAGGTTACTAACAAACCGGAAGACACGGGTGCCTTCAAGACGCCGACGTTGAGAGACATCGCGAAATCAGCGCCCTACTTCCACGACGGAAGCGCGAAGACGCTCGAGGAGGCAGTCGATATAATGTTGGCGGGCGGCAAGCCGAATAAGTATCTGGACAAGAAGAACCTCGAAGCGCACAAGATTCTTCCGGACCAGCGTGAAGATCTGTTGAACTTTCTCAGATCGTTGACGATGGATTGCACACTGAGCAAACCGCCACTGCCGCAGAAGTAAGCCGCGGATGAACGCAGATGAACGCAAATCTGCGTTTTATCCGCGGCTAATAACTCTTAGGCGCGTGCCGTCTGGACGCCCGTGATCTTCTTCAGTCGATCCTCCACCGCGTTCCAGGCGATATTCGAGAAGAACGCCTCGATATATTTCGGCCGTTCGGCGGGTTTGTAGTCGAGCAGAAACGCGTGCTCCCAAACGTCCATCACCAGGATCGGCACGAACCCCGCCACGTTGCCGGTTTCATGCAATGTGATCCAGTGGTTTGAGAGTCGTCCATTCGTCGGGTTCTGGGAGCAGATGGCCCAACCAACACCGCGCATCTTTCCGATACCGACAAAATCAGCCTTCCAAATATCGTAAGTTCCAAACGACGTCTCCGCGGCTTTCACAAACTGCGAAGCTTTATTCGGATCGCCGGTGCCGCCGCCACTCATGAGATTGTCGAAATAGTATTCATGCAGGACCATGCCGTTGTACTCGAACCCAAGCCGGCGAGTGAGTTCGGAGTAAGCAGGCATCTCTTCCTGATCGACATTACCGTCTTTGATAAATTCCGTGATTCTCTCGGTCAGGTTGTTGGTTTCTTTGACGTAACCTTCGTACAGCTTGAAATGCATTTCAAGAGTCTGGTCCGAGATCCCCTTAAGGCCACTCAGGTTAAACTGGCGTGCTTGATAAGAGCCGGTTGAACTCATACATACCTCCTATTCAATTGTGTAGATGATGGAGAATATGACGCGAGAGTGTGGCGAATCCGTTGTGAGGCTGGTGATTTAGTATTGCAGTATAGGTCCTATAGGACTTATTGGACTTATAGGACCTATACCGTTTGAATTCTATTTCCCGAAGATCACCCAATCGCCATGCGACGTGCCCATGAACCACAGCATCGGCAATGACAACCAGGTATTTGTTCGGGAAGCGATAAATGCCTGGCGCGCGAGCTCAGGTGGCGCGGCTGGACCAGTGCCGGCAGTCGCCGCGAGTATGCGCTTGTTGTTAGGCCAGATGATTCCCCAAACATTCAGCAGCATCACGATACCGTAAGTGCCGCCGATACCGATCGAATACGCTTTGTTGCTGGCGAAGCTCTCGTTACCGACAGACAGCACCGACGTAAAGTACCTTATTAGTCCCCACGTAAAGAGCGCCACCAGCAGGAACATGACAACCGCGAACAGTCGCCCATCTTTCGTCAGCGCAGGAACTTTCTTGATAATGAGAAACTCGATTATGAAAAGAACAATCGGGTATCCCAACCACATAAAGAATACATACCAGATACTAATGTTGCCGCGCCCGATGGCGTTGGCGTTGTTTACATCAGCGGCGAGGATGTACATCGCGTAGTAGGTCAGACCAACCAGCACCGTTATAAGCGCGCCCCAGCGAAAGTACCAGAGTGCGCGACCGAGCAGGTCGGGATTCACCTTCTTCTTGGTGTCGGCATCGATTCCCTTCTGAAACGGAACATTTACCAGATTGAAGAAGTAGAGCATGCCGATCCAGGTGATGCCGGCCACGAAATGGGACCAGCGCAGGATTATTCGACCGAGCGCAGCGCCATCTGGAGCATTAAAGACGCCGTCAAACATAGCCAGACTGATGGGGAGATGATCAATTAGCATTACGTCCTCCGTGTTGAAAGCCTGGAATTACGCCCGAAGATTACACCTAGACCAAGCCGCGGCGCAATCACTCATCAAAGGGACGAGGGCCAGGATCGATGCCACGCACGCTTGCCTGATTGATGACGTGAACTTTCAGATCGTTTTGGACGCGAATCTGACATGAGAGACGAACATTGGGCCCGAGCTCGCTTTCCATTGCGAGACGGTTTCGCTCGAGCTCTCCCATCGGGCCTGGTTCCCCCTCGAGGATTTCGACGCGGCAGGTGGTGCAGCGCGCGTTTCCGCCGCAGCGGTGAAGGATATCGATGCCCGCGTCTTCGAGGGCCAGGACGAGTTTCTTTCCGGCAGGTGGTTCGGTTTCGACGAGACCGGTGGCAGTTTCCGCTTGAATCTTTGGCATGTATGGTTGCTCCCTAAATTGTGACTAGTTGTAACTGCATAAATTTTGCGCCTTCGACCGGGTTTTCATAGTACGGCTCGATCTCGACAAAGCCAATCGACTGGTAAAGCCCAATCGCCTGGTCCATGCGTCCGGGCAACGTGTCGAGTCGCATGTGCGTGTATCCGAGTCTGCGCGCTTCGTCGATGATCGACTCAACCAAAATTCTCCCGAGACCTCTGCCGCGATAGGACGGACGAAGGAAAAGCCGTTTCATCTCACAAACGCCCGGTTCCAGTTTTCGCATCGCGATACAGCCGGCGAGCTGATCGCCTTCCTTCGCGAGTAACAAGCGGCCGTCAGGCGGTGCATAATCACCGGGGAGGTTCGCGAGTTCTCGATCGAAGTTCTGAAAACAGAGGCTGATGCCCAGGCCCGCAGCGTACTCTTCAAACAAGGCACGGGCCTGTCGAACGTCCTCGTCACTGTTTGCCTGGAAGATACGCAGATTCCACCTTGAATCCTGTAAATTTTGTAAATCCTGTCTTACGGCTTTAAATACAAACAGGAGACAGGATCGCTCCCGTCCCCTGTCGCAATTCCATCGTTACGCAATCTTACGCGGTAAACGAAGTCCCGCACCCGCAACTGCCGGTGGCATTGGGGTTCTTGAAAGTGAAGCCGGACCCCATGACGCCGCTCACGTAGTCGATCTCGACCCCATTCAGATACTGAGCGCTGAACATGTCAACAAACATGCGCACGCCCTTCTCGTCGATCACAAAATCGCCTTCACGCGATTGCTCTTCAATGTTCAGGCTGTACTGAAAGCCAGAGCACCCGCCGGGCACCACTCTCACGCGCAGGCCTGACGTCTCGGGCAAGCCCTCTTCGCTCGCCATAAACTTCTTAATCTCAGTTGCGGCCGGTTCGGTGACGTTCAGTGTCACGGTAGGCGCTGTAGATGCTGACATTGTCTAACCTCTCAAATTAAGTTTAGTTCAGAGTTCAAGCTTTAGCTTGTGGTTCGGTACCAAAAATCGCAAGCTAAAGCTTGAACTCTGAGCCTATCTTATTGCCCTTTACCCAAAACGACAAGTTCAGGTTTCATGGCTTCAATCGAAACCTGGCGCGCTACTTCTTCCGACACCTTGCGAAACGCTTGCGCCTGCGGTGAATCCGGATGGCTGACAACCACCGGCACGCCCTTGTCACCGCCTTCGCGCACCTCGATTCCCAGCGGAACTGCTCCCAGAAAAGGCACGCGGTATCTTGCTGCCAGCGTCTGGCCACCACCTTCACCGAAGATGTTGTAGCGAGTGCCGGTGTCGGGCGCGATGAAGTAGCTCATGTTCTCAACAATACCCAGCACAGGTATCGCGACAGTTTCGAACATCCTCAGCGCGCGACGCACGTCAGCGATCGCGACGTCCTGCGGCGTTGTCACCAGCACAGCACCCTGCACCGGAACGAGTTGGGCCAGCGACAGTTGAACGTCGCCGGTTCCGGGAGGCATGTCAACGATCAGATAATCGAGCTCGCCCCATTTGACGTCCGATAGAAACTGCTTCACGAGGCCGTGCAAAATCGGACCACGAACGATCATCGGTTTATCGCCGGGTTGCAGGAGGGCCATCGACATGAACTTCACGCCGAAAGCTTCAATCGGCACCAGCTTATTGCCCTCAACTTCCGGACGCGCTTCGCTCGCACCGAGCATGATCGGAACGTTTGGGCCATAAACGTCAGCGTCCATTAGCCCCACGCGCGCGCCATCAAGACTCAGCGAAACCGCGAGGTTAACGGCGACAGTTGATTTGCCCACCCCGCCTTTGCCGGACGAGACGGCGACGATATTTCGCACGCCTTCGATGACCAGCTTCTCGCCGAGGCCACGGCCTTTCGGCACTTCGGCGTCCATCGTCACTGCTACCGATGTGACTCCCGGCAATGTGCCGACGATCTCTTTCGCAGCACTTTCCATTTCGGCTTTCACCGGACACGCCGGAGTCGTCAACACGATGCGAAAGGAAACATTGCCGCCGTTGATTTTCAGGTCTCGGATAAAACCAAGTGTGACTATATCTTTGTGCAGATCGGGATCTTTGATTTGCCGCAAACTGTCAAGGATCAGTTGTTCATTTAGTGGTGTCATATGTTGCAAGAAGCGTAGCTGATTGGAATTCTCTGCGCAACTCCGTATTCTTAGCCACAGATAACACGGATGGATGAACAGATTAGCCGCGGATCATTTCTTTGCCCCCAGAAACGTCGGCGATGCGCGTGAGCCAAGCTTTGTTGGCCGTGCGGCGTCGTTGAGTTGTGGGGCGCATGTGCGGTTCTCGATCCAAGTCGATGAAGCGCAGGCGGTGTCGCAGGCGCGTTTCAGGGCTGCGGGTTGCAATGTGTTGGTCGCGGCGGCGTCGGTTTTGACCGAGCGAGTCACAGGCAAGGCAACGGCAGATGCCGCGGCCATCGGACAAACGCCGGAAGCATTGATCGCGCAGCTCGACGCAGCCGGATCGGAAAAATGCGTGGAGATCGCGTGCGAAGCGCTGCTTGATGCGATTCGCGAATACAGTAATGCAGCGCGCGATGACTGGGCAGGCGACGAAGCGTTGATCTGTACGTGTTTCTTCGTGTCAGAGCGTACAATCGAACGTGAGATTCAGGCGCGCGGCTTAACGACCGTTAGTGAAGTTACCAGGGCCTGCAATGCCGGCGGCGGCTGCGGATCGTGTCACCAATTGATTCAGGAGATACTAGAGACAAATGATTTACCTCGATAACAATGCCACCACGCGAGTCGCGCCTGAAGTGCTCGACGCAATGAAGCCGTATCTCGGCGAATTCTTTGGCAATCCTTCTTCGGCACACGCGCTCGGACGCGAGATGAAGCGCGCCGTCGAGCATGCGCGCGAGCAAGTCGCGACTCTGATCGGCGCCGCAGAGCCGGGCGAGATCGTGTTCACTTCCTGTGGTTCGGAATCTGACAACTGGGCCATCCGCGGCGTTCTCGCGACGCAGCCAAGCAAGAAACATATCGTGACGACGCAGGTTGAACACGAGGCCGTGCGGAACCTTTGCCGCTCGCTCGAAAACGATGGTTACGAGGTTACCTGGCTGGGAGTGGACCAGAACGGCGAACTCGATCTGGATAGTTTGCGTGCTGCTTTGCGACCTGACACCGCGCTTGTCTCAACCATGATGGCAAACAACGAAACTGGCGTTTTGTTTCCGATCGATAAGATTGGCCGCATTGTGCGGGAGAACTCTGAGGCCACTTTCCATGTCGATGGCGTACAGGCTGTAGGCAAGATTCCGGTCGATCTAAAAAACACGGCGGTCGATCTATTTGCGCTTTCCGGTCATAAACTCTACGCGCCGCAAGGCGTCGGCGCGCTCTACGTTCGTCGAGGAGTTTCCCTGCCGCCGTTGATTCTCGGGGGCGCTCAGGAACAGGGTCGTCGCGCTGGAACATATGCCGTTCCAAACATCGTCGCCCTGGGTGCCGCCTGCCAACTCGCGCTTGATGATAATTGTCATGCGAGAGTTGAGGCACTGCGCGATCGTCTCGAAACCGGAATTCTGACGCAGATTCCTAACACGCGTCTAAACGGCGTTGCAGATCGTTCGAAGCGTACGCCAAACACTGCAAACATCTCTTTCGAATACGTTGATGGGCAAAGCATTCTCCTTTATCTCGATGAGGCCGGGATCTGCGTCTCGACCGGCTCCGCCTGCCATTCCTCGAGCCACGAATCGTCACCAACTCTGCGCGCGATGAACGTGCCTTATACAGCCGCACAGGGATCGATCCGCTTCTCACTCGGCCGATACAATACCGAGGCGGAGATTGAGACGACGCTGAGTATTCTGCCTGGCATCATCGCGAAACTAGCCGCCATGTCTCCTTATCAGGAAGAGCTTGCAAGATCGATATAGGTCATGTAGGACTTATGCGACCTATATGTCCTATACTATCCAGCGGCGATAATATTTCGGAAAGGGCTTCACGATAATTAAATGAGCACTGTTATAGAACCCCCTGTCACCCAGGCGGAAAAGAATCTGGAAGAAGTCGAAACTGTAACGATCCGCTTCGCTGGCGACTCCGGCGACGGAATGCAGTTGACGGGAACGCAGTTCACAAATACCTCAGCGGTCGTCGGTAACGACATCTCGACTTTGCCTGACTTTCCGGCCGAGATTCGCGCTCCAGCCGGAAGCTTGCCGGGCGTGAGCGGCTTCCAGTTGAACTTTTCCAGCCAGGACATCAAGACTCCAGGCGACCAACCCAACGTGCTGGTGGCGATGAACCCGGCGGCGTTGAAAGTGAATCTTCCCGACCTCGAAGACGGTGGCACGCTGATTGTCAACACCGACGGCTTCACGCCGGAGAATTTGAAGTATGCCAACTACGCCACGAACCCTTTAGAGGACAACTCGCTCGCCGGCTATCGCGTGCACAAGCTGCCGATCTCGACGCTGAACATGAACGCCCTCAAGGGCAACGTCGAGCTCTCGCGAAAAGAGATTGATCGCTCAAAGAACTTCTTCGCTCTCGGCGTGCTGTATTGGCTCTACGACCGTCCGATGGAGAACACGCTCAACTGGATCCGGACGAAGTTTGCAAAAAGTCCCGAGTTGGCCAAAGCAAACGAAATCGCACTCAAGACCGGTTACAACTTTGCCGATACCACTGAGGTCTTCACTACTCACTACACAGTCAAGAAAGCGAAGATCGCTCCCGGTAAGTATCGAAAACTGACCGGTAACGAAGCGACCGCGATCGGGTTCATAACAGCGTCGCAGCTTGCGGGTCGTCCATTGTTTTATGGCTCATACCCGATCACGCCTGCGTCAGACATTTTGCACGAGTTGTCTCGTCACAAGACTTTTGGGGTGAAGACATTTCAAGCCGAAGACGAGATTGCCGCGGTTTGTGCCGCAATCGGCGCGAGTTTCGCCGGACAAATCGGATTGACGGGAACATCCGGCCCGGGCGTCGCTTTAAAACAGGAAGCAATCGGCCTGGCCGTGATGACCGAGCTGCCGTTGGTGATCATCAACGTTCAGCGCGGCGGACCATCAACCGGACTACCAACAAAAACTGAACAGGCGGATCTTTTTCAGGCAGTCTGGGGACGAAACGGCGAGTGTCCCGCAATCGTCGTGGCCCCGGCGACACCGGGCGACTGTTTCCACATGGCGATTGAAGCAGTGAGACTCGCGTTCAAGTACATGTCACCAGTGTTTTATCTCTCGGACGGCTATCTCGCGAACGGCGCAGAGCCCTGGGCGATTCCGGAAATCGACTCGCTGCCGAAGATCAACGTCACGTTTGCCACCGATCCGGCGACGTTCATGCCCTATGCGCGCGATCCCGAAACTCTCGCCCGCCCGTTTGCGCTTCCCGGAACTCCGGGTCTCGAACATCGCATCGGCGGTATCGAGAAGCAGCACATCACGGGCAATGTTAACTACGATCCTGAGAACCACCATCTCATGGTCAAGCTGCGCCAGGAAAAAGTCGATCGTGCAGCGGCGGACATTCCCCTGGTGGAAGTGATGGGTGAACCGACCGGAAAAGTTTTGGTGCTAGGCTGGGGCTCGACTTACGGTTCGATCAGTTCAGCGGTCGAGAAGATGCAGCACGAAGGAAAGAGTGTTTCATCAGCGCATCTGCGGCACTTGAATCCTTTCCCGCGAAACCTGGGCGAAGTTCTCGCTGGATTTGAAACGGTGATCATTCCCGAAATGAACCTGGGCCAACTCTGCACGATGATCCGAGCGAAGTATTTAGTAGACGCGGTGCCCTTCTCGAAAGTCAAAGGCCGCCCATTCCAGATTCGCGAGATTGTCAGGAAGGTTGAAGAATATTTGTGATGCCAAACGTCAGTATCAATACCGTGAGCGAAATTTACGCGGAAGGTTTGCGCTACTTTATGGGTGAAGGGACGCTCAATAAAACTCTCGCACGTCTCTCAACCGATCTCGACGAGCATGGCATTGACTACGCGGTGATTGGGGCGGTTGCTTTATTGGCGCATGGTTATCCGCGCTTCACCGAAGATATAGATCTCGTGATGACCTCGGAAGGCCTTCGGAAATTTCACGAAGAGCTGATTGGACTTGGTTATACGCCCGCATTTCCGGGTGCGAAGAAAAGAATACGATCAACGGCGGATGGCGTCAGTATCGAAGTGATGACCACGGGTGAATATCCAGGCGACGGAAAGCCGAAGCCCATAAGCATGCCCACGCCTGCTGAAGCCTCGACCGAAATCGATGGAATCAGGTTTGTGACGCTCGAAAAACTAATTGAGTTGAAACTGGCATCCGGAATTACCGCCCCTGACAGATTGAAAGATCTCGCAGACGTTCAGGAGCTGATAAAGATTCGAAAACTCGACGCGGACTTCGCGCGCAAACTCGATCCATATGTCAGAACAAAATATCTCGAGCTGGAAGAAGCAGTGAGAAAAGCAACTCAGTAAACATAAGACCTTTTGTGCTTTTGGTGCCTTTTGTGGCCCAATTCAGGAGAAGTAATGAGTACACAGAGTAACGGACATAGTGGGAACGGAAACATTAATAAACCATTCACCGAAGCAGTCTCTGCCGAGAGCGAAGCTGGCTCGGCAGTCTCAGGACGCGTTGCCCCGCCACCGGGACAACTGAAGAAAGCCGACTTTGTTTCCGATCAGGAAGTGCGTTGGTGCCCCGGCTGTGGCGACTACGCCATCCTCAACAACGTGCAGAAAGTGATGCCCGAGCTCGGCATCCCACGCGAGAAGATCGTTTTTGTGTCAGGTATCGGTTGCTCGTCGCGTTTCCCCTATTACATGAACACCTACGGCTTTCATAGTATTCATGGCCGCGCGCCGGCGATTGCGACCGGCATCAAGTGCGCGAATCCCGATCTCAGCGTGTGGGTGATTACGGGCGACGGCGACGCGCTGTCGATTGGCGGCAACCATTTCATTCACGCTATCCGTCGCAACCTCGACATCAATTACATCCTCTTCAACAACCGTATCTACGGATTGACGAAAGGTCAGTACAGCCCGACTTCCGAGTTTGGCAAAAAGACAAAATCGACGCCGTCAGGAACGATCGACTACCCGGTCAACCCACTATCGCTGGCGATCGCGAGTGAATCGACGTTTGTCGCGCGTTCGATCGATATCGATGTCAAACATCTCGGCGCGATGGTAGACGCAGCGGCGAAGCACAAAGGCATCTCATTCATCGAGGTCTACCAAAACTGCAACATCTTCAACGATGGCGCCTTCGACTACTTCGCCGAGCGCACCGTTCGCTCCGATCGCGTGCTCTACCTCGAGCATGGCAAGCCGATGGTTTTCGGCAAGGATCGCAAGCAGGGCATTCGCATGAACGGCGCGCATCCCGAGGTGGTGACCATCGGCGAAAACGGCATCACTGAAAACGACTTGCTCGTCCACGACATTTACCTGAAGGATCCTTCAGTGGCGTTCATGCTGGCGCGTATGGAGCAGCCGGACTTTCCGCAGCCGGTGGGCATCTTCAGAGCGATTGAGCGAGCCACTTACGAAGAGATGATGGTTGATCAGATTGACGCGGCCATCGCGAAGTCCGGACCGGGAAACTTGGAAAAGCTAATGAGCAGCGGCGATACCTGGGTCGTCGAATAATAAATCCTTTAACCACAGATCTACACAGATGAATACGGATCAATCCGTTCTCATCCGTGTAGATCTGTGGTTAAAGGCTTATTTCTTGTGCTTCTTTGTACCGACATTCACTACGGTCGAAGGTGAATTCGTGCTGGGAGTCGCGGCGTTAGCCGCAACGTGCTGCTCCGACGAGTCGCCAAACATCTTGTTTTCTTTCCTGCGGCGCCCTCGCAAGGCCGGCGTCTTCTCCATTTCCTCGCGGTTCTGATCGGGATTACCGGCGAAACCTGTTTGCTGTCCACGTGGCTTTGCGGGTGTGCCCGCTTTATGCTGGTCCTTCCTTGTTCCCATTGTTCTTCTTACCCTTCCTGGTCCTCTTTCTCGCGAGCGACCACTTCAATGCGAGCGGTGTTATCAAGGTCGTGATGATCACCATGATAACAACTCCGCCAAAAACCGCCGAGCTAATCACGGGTTGGCCCACACCCGTCGCCGACGGCAACATCAACGTCGCACCGATGCCGGCAAATATCAAACCAACTTCGCCACGCGGGATCATTCCCAGACCAACTGCAAGACGATTGATGCCACGTTCAACGACACCCAGAGCGCAGACTTGTTTCCCAAGTATTGCTGCCAACGTAAGCGCCAGCGCAAATCCTAGAATCTCGACTCGAGCAAACAGCCGCAAGTCAACTTTCAATCCCATTAGCACAAAGAATATCGGCACGAACACTGTGCTCACCGGCTGTAAAAGATCGGCAAGATCGCGCTCTTGTCGCCCGCCGCGTGGTTTGTAGTGCACTTCGTCAAGAATGAGTCCTGCCGCAAACGCGCCGACGATTGGCGCCAGACCGACTTTCGCTGCTGCCCAAGCCAACAAGAAACAGAATGAGATTGCCAGAGTCAGCAAGACACCTCTGCTTTCCAAACGCCCGGCGCCACGTAGCACTCGCGGCACCAGAAAAAGTCCAATTACAATCGAACCGATCAGAAATGCGAGTGACTTCAGCGCGATCCATCCGATCTCAAAGATCGAGAGCGCGCCACCCGTTCCCGCGGCTTTGATAGCACCCGCGACCACCGCCAGAACCAGCAGCCCCAGCACGTCGTCGATTACCGCTGCGCCGAGGATTATGCGTGCCTCACGTGTGGACAGCTTTCCAAGGTCTTTGAAAACTCGTGCCGTGATGCCGACGCTCGTCGCGCAGAGAGTTGCGCCGATAAAGATGTGAACCAGTTGCGGCTCATCCGGTATGAAGTACGCTGACACAGCCCACCCCAGGAAAAACGGAGCGATCACCCCGAGAACAGCTACCAGCAGCGACGACCAGCCGACTTCAATCATCTCTTTCAAGTCAGACTCAAGGCCCACTTCAAACAGCAGAATGATCACGCCGAGCTCGGCGAGTGCGGCAATTGTCTCGCTGGTTTTTAACGACTCGGCGCCTCTGAAACCAAATATCACGAGGTTTCCCAGTATGATTCCGCCAAAGAGCTCACCCAGGACGCCCGGCTGCCGTAAACGCTCAAAGAACTCCCCACCCAGCTTCGCGACGACCAGCATTACCGCCACCCCGATGAGCACACCCGGATCGAGGCCGTGGCTGCCGGAACCATCAGCAGCGGCGAAAACACCGGGAGCCAAAATAAAAAACAGCAAGGCCCCGAAAATAATCAAGGCTGGTTTCATTAGGTTTTTAGCAAAATCGGCCGATTATGCCACATCTGCCCGCTGCGAGGCCGCCTTCCGGAGTTGCGTCCCAAAGGCGACGTCTCTATAATGCGCCCCACTTAAAAGGCGCTTTCCCTGGCAGATAGGCGCCAACCAATCAAAAAACATGGCTACTCCCATTCGATGGAACCAACGTGGACGTGTCGCGCCGTATGGCGGTTCCAACCGACCTGAGACTCCGTTGCGTTCTCTCGCTGTTAGCCTGACGCACGTTGCTCGCGCTGCCCTCACTGAGCCGTACATGCTCAGCATCGAGCACGAACGAATCCAGTTGGAGCGGTTGCCGAAAGCCTTCGAGGGCTTTCGCATCGTGCAACTTTCCGATATTCATCACGGTCCGTTTTCAAGTCGAGAACAGATCGAGCGGGCCGTCGAAACAGCAAACAGGCTCAAGCCCGACATCATCGCGCTTACCGGCGACTACATTTCCAAGGAGCGACAATACGCAGCGCCCTGCGCCGAGATGTTAGGTCGTCTGCAAGCGCGCCACGGCGTTTACGCCGTTTTGGGTAACCACGATCACTGGACTGACGCCGCGCTGATAACAGATCTCTTTCGCGCCGAAGGGATCACCGTGCTCATAAACGAAGGCATGCGCTTCGAACAAAACGGCGAGGCTTTCTGGCTGGCAGGTGTAGACGACACGATGGTAGGTCTGGAAGACCTTTCACTGGCGCTGGCAGGCGCACGTCGCGACGAAATGAAACTGCTGCTCGCGCACAATCCAATTATTCTCCGGCGCGCGGCGCGAGCTTCGGTTGATTTGGTCCTGAGCGGTCATACCCACGGCGGCCAGGTGGCAATCCGGGGTGAGCGCAGCACTTTGCGAGGAGCCCGCAAACGTTTGTTGAAGGGCCTCGGGCGCCTCGGAAATACTCAGATTTACGTTAATCGCGGTTTAGGGACCGTGGTGCTACCCATCAGATACGGATGCCCTCCTGAAATTTCTTTGTTGGAATTACGAAGTTAGACAGGATGAACAGAATTTACAGGATTTCCTAAATCCTGCTCATCTTGTTAATCCTGTAAAATGTCCTCCCGGATCGTTACTGTTCCCAATCTCCTGACTGTGTTCCGGATGGTTTTGATTCCGGTCTTCGTCTCCCTGCTTTTCTATCAACGATTCATACTCGCGCTCGGCATATTTGTCCTCGCTGGGATCACTGACGGGTTAGACGGGCTGTTGGCGCGGCGATTCGACCAGAAGTCTCAGCTCGGCACCATCCTTGACCCTATCGCCGACAAACTGATGCTCGTCACGTCGTTCGTCGTTTTGTCAATGAGGTCGGTTTTCCCACAGCCCTTGCCATCTCATCTTCCCGTCCCGTTTTGGGTGACAGTAGCAGTCATTAGCCGTGACGTTTTTATCCTCGTCGGGGCGGCGGCGATTAATATCGTCACCGGCTTCCGCGGCTTCCGTCCCTCAATGCTGGGAAAGATCAATACGACCGTCCAAATCTTCGCCATCGCGGCCATCATTTTTGCCGCCAGCGTGCCTTACGGCACTGGCTATTACCTGCCCACCATCTACACAACAGTCTTCGTCTTTTCTGTCCTTTCCGGCGCCCATTACGTCTTCTTCGTCTCCAAACTCGTCAACGAAGACCGCCGCTAACACACTCAAATAAAAGTGGTAATTATCTACTTGACGCGGGTAAGCATTTTTAGGGTAAGATGCTTTCCGTGGTCAGCACTCCTAACATTCCTGTTCTGAATCGGTACTTTCCGGTGGCTTTGCTTCTCGCTTCACCGCATCAGCCAATTCAGGATCAAGCGCGTAGTCAAGCAGTTCGTCGCTTGTCATTTCTATTGGCTCTTTTTCGTGTGGTTCCTGTTTGTCGTCTTTCACATCTTTTATTCGCATAAGAACTCCTTACCATGCCTAGACCAATCAACCGCGCCGATATGAACCTGATGAAGCTCATTGAACGCTTCGACTCGGATGATAAATGCCGCCTCACCTTAGAAAAGCTTCGCTGGCCGCTTGGCGTTCGTTGCATCCGTTGCGAGTCTGAAAAGATCTTCCGCGCTGACAAGCGCAAGCAATTCGAGTGCGGCGCATGTGGCTATCACTTCTCTGTTACGGCCGGGACGATCTTCCACGATTCACATCTACCGCTCCGCAAGTGGTTCATTGCTACCTATCTAATCTGTGAATCCAAAAAGGGCGTCTCTGCTCTCCAATTGAAACGAACGCTTGGCGTTGCTTATAAGACCGCCTGGTATCTCTGTCATCGCATCCGCGAAGCCGTTAAGGACGTAGACCATGAATCCCTGCTCTCTGGCATTGTGGAGTGCGACGAGTCCTACATCGGCGGCAATCCAAAGAACATGCACAAGTCACGTAAAGAGAAGTTAGGCCGCGTTCCCGGTACGTCACGCTTCGATCATAAAACGACCGTTCTCGGCGCATTGCAACGCAATGGCGACGTTCGTTTGGAAGTATGCACAGTTAAACAGCCAACCCGCGAAGAGTTACATGCTTTCATCCGGGCCAAGCTCGCAGACGAAACGTCGATCATCGTGACTGACGAAAACAATCAGTACCAGGGGATCGCCGATGACAACACACGCCATGAAAGCGTGAGCCACTCCAAAAAGGAATGGGTACGCGGCATCGTTCACACGAACGGACTCGAAGGCGTATGGTCACTGTTCAAGCGTTTGATAGTCGGTAGCTACCATCAAATCTCTGTCAAACATCTGGACCGCTATCTCGATGAGTTTGAATTTAGGTTCAATAACCGTGAAAACTCATTCCTGTTTCGTGACACGTTGCTGAGACTGCTAGCGTCAACGAACATCGAATACAAAAACCTCATTGCCGATGAAGATGCGGCCTAGTGACCACTATTTTATAGAGTAACGCACTATATATTGTGTTACAACGCCATTGGCGTCTAAGACATTGACTTAGGATTCCGCTCTAACTACATTAGAAGTCGCCTTAGATGGCTCTATTAGACTTAATTAGACATGTCGGCCCGTCCGACGCAGACCATATTGTCTATTTCGGGCATCTAAGGCGAAGTTAGTCATGCGGACCCTTAAGAAACATCAAAGCCTAGAAGAGCGAATGCACTTTGTTTGCGATCAGTGCTACTACCAATTCGCTTGCAGCCAACCGGCCCGAGCAGAAGAGCTAACGCGTCAAGTTGAAACCGTTAAGCGCATTTACGACCACAAGCTATTAAGCGAAGCGGCATATCACGACCTGCTTAAGTTACTGATCTCTGCCTATATCGGAAACCAAGTTGCAACAAGCGTTAGCCATAGGATCAACTTAAGTCTTAATCAGAAGTTGTCACCTCATCGCATTTTAGAATCTCTCGCGTTCGCCACATGACCGACAGATCCGATCAACCCCCGTCCAATTTACCTGACACATCTCCGGCGAAAACGAACGGTGAAAAAGAACCTTCGCCAATAGACCCGGAAGTACTCGAACAGCTACCCCCAGAACTTAGGAAAGCGTTTGAGTCCTTTTCTCTGCGGGCCTTCTCAGGGCCAGTCTTTAATCCCGTTCTCAATAAGGTAACTGAGGGCCATATAGATAAGGTTCTGGACCAAACCGATAAAGACAGCCAAAGAGAATTCCAAGATCGTCAACGGAGTAGAGTCTTTGCCTTGCTGTACGGTTTGCTCGCTGCCGCTCTTTTCGTCTTCGTTACGATATACCTAGCTGGACAGGACAAAGAATTGTACCGGGACATTTTGACAAAGATCATAATCTTCTTTGGCGGCTCAGGAGTCGGCTACGGTTTTAAGGCGTGGCGCGATCGCGACGACTGACCGTCACAGCTTCAACTTGTTCATGGACTGAAAAACTTCCATCGGCACCCCTAGCTGGAATCGCGGTCTTCATTATTACCTTCTAGATTTCTTCGCATTAACCCACGCTCTCGCCTCAGGAAGATAATCTTGAATGTTCGTCGGAATGTACGAATCGAGATCTTTAACCTCCAACTATCATCCATCAGCATTGCTGGTGAGACGTGCGCCAGGTTCGCATAAGTTAGCAGTACAAACAGATTAGGTTCACGCTCGCCACGGTCAAACCGCGAAATGATTGCGCCACCCGGCGGCGAAGGTGTTCTGCTCAATAGGCGCGCCATTTCCGCTTGACCTACTCCGAGCTTCATACGGATAACCCTTAACTTCTTTGCCAATAGCCTTGGCACCGGCCGCTTGCGGCTTCCCTGTCCCATCAGCCTTTAACCTCTGGGACGACTTGCTACTACGGCTAATTAGGGTAATAATATACTTGACTGACCAGCGAATCCGTGCTATCTTCACAGCATGGAAACGCCAAGAACCTTACAACAAGCAATCGTTCATTTCTCCAAGCCTGAGAACTGCAATGCCTTTATGATAGCGGCCCGCTGGGTAGACGGAAAGGCCCGTTGCCCACAGTGCGGATCGGATGACGTTATCTATCTGGAAAAGGCCCGTCTCTTCAAGTGTCGCACGGCACACCCTAAACAGAAATTCTCACTCAAGGTCGGAACGATTTTTGAGGACAGCCCGCTTGGTCTCGACAAGTGGCTCACGGCGATCTGGCTGATAGCGAACGCCAAGAACGGGATCTCCAGTTACGAGATCCATCGTGCGTTAGGCGTCACGCAAAAGTCCGCGTGGTTCATGCTTCACCGTATCCGTTTAGCCATGCAGCAAGGCAGCATTGAGAAGCTCTCCGGCCATGTGGAAGTCGATGAGACTTTCATCGGGGGTAAAGCCCGCAACATGCACCGTAGCGAACGCGCTCGCAAGATCCACGGCACAGGGGGAGCGGGTAAAGTCGCGGTCATGGGCCTACTCGAAAGACATGGTGAAGTCCGCACGATGGTTGTGTCGAACGTCAAGCGCAAATCGTTGCGCCGGGAGATCAACGCGCACGTCGAACCCGGTTCGATGGTCTATAGCGATGCGTTGAAGTCCTACAACGATCTCAACAACGATTACATTCACAACGTAATCAACCACGCTGAGAAGTACGTTGAAGGCAACGTACACACGAACGGCATCGAAAACTTTTGGAGTCTCTTAAAGAGAACCATCGGCGGCACGTATGTTTCCGTTGAGCCGTTTCATCTGTTTCGCTACTTAGACGAACAGGCGTTTAGATTCAATCGGCGCAAGGCCAACGATGCGGATCGCTTCTTTGAAGTGCTGTGCATGGTGACTGGAAGGCGAGTCCAGTACGCTGAGTTGATAGGTCGTGCAGCACAATAGGGACGGCGGGAAGCCTCGACAAAAACGCGGCAAGCGAACGCGGGACTAACTCACGGCCCCGCAAAACCCTAGCAAAAACGGTATTGTTTGACGTGCTAAAATTTTTAGCATGTCAGACCTCCGTCTACGAATAGAACTGAATAAAGGCGGGATCGGAATCTCGTTTCATAAGCTCGCGGAGATCTCTGTCGAGGCTGAAAAGTTCTTGCGCATGATCATAGCGGATGTAGACCGCAGAATAACGGGAACCTGGATCGCAAGAGACTTTGATAATAACTCGGTTGACTTTACAGCGGAATTCAGCGGGAACATTACTCAGGAGCAAGCGGTTCTTTGTGCGAATGCGTTAGATGCCACGATGAAAGAGGATTTTGATTTCGCGGTCTTGGAACAACATCGCGTTAGGCGCGCTACGCTTCTACAGTATACGAAGATAGCCAAGCCGATTGCGCCTGACGAAGCTATATATTTTGCGATTTTGAATGGACACAAGCCTCGCAAGAAAGAAGCCGAAAAAGAGGAGGATAAAAAGCGGCACGTTCTCACCAAAGACCATTCGATAACGCTGGCCCAGCGGATAAAATCAACCGACACCGTTTCGTTCCAAGGTTCAATTCAAGGCGTCATAACTGCTCTTTTCAAAGACCAAGCGATATATTCTAAGCCTCACTTCCGTCTAAGAGAACTCGCTTCCGGCGAATTGATTCAGTGCTATTACACTTCTGATTTGTACGAAAAGATTATCTACGGTCTCCACAACAAAGATTCCGTGGTACACGTTGCAGGGACAATTCTAGCTTCCAGAACGGAACGTAAACCTTTATCAATCCAAGTAAGGAAAATTCAGGTCGCTGAGATGTATCAAGCAGGAGACTTAGAAAAGTTTGTTGGCTGTGCCCCGGAAGCTACGGGTGAATTGTCTACCGAAGAATTTATAGAGACTATCAGGGATAGAAAAGGTGACGGCATTATTCAGACTGAGGAGATTACATGAGCCTCTACATGGAATCACCCTGTTTTATTGACATAGCTAAATACAAGCTGGGGATGAAAGACAAGATCGATGATTTTGCGAATAAAGAGCCTCACATTCAAGCTTGTATAAAACTGCTAGAAGCCGCTGAAAAAGGCGAGGTCGAAATCCTCACGGCCAACCTTACAAACTCCGAATGCCAACATCTGGACGGTCTAGTGACTGCGGAAATGAGGAGACTCTTTAGGTCTATTCTAACTTCTGGAAAAATTGTAAGGCTGGTCACGGATAGTGTCTTCATATCTGAGCGGGCACAGGAGTTAAGGTGGGTACACGACATCGCTCTTAGTGGAGCCGATGCCCATCATTTAGCCACAGCGTTAGAGGCTGGATGCGAAGAGTTCATTACATATGACAACGGCTTTCTAAAGAAGAAGGAAAAAATAAGAGCGTTAGGCATCCGCGTTGTAAAAGGCCATGAATCGCACTTCCTGCCCATAGAACCGCCACCGGAACCTCCTACGGCGGCGACCGTTACCGCTGCGGAGATTCAAGGGCAAGGCGGCCTCTTTGAGAATTCAATTACCGAGCGCGAGGAATTGCAGGCACCGGAACAGGACGAACAGGATGAACAAGACGATGAAGAAAACAACATCATCTAAGCCGCCATCAGAGGAATACGCACGCTTTGAGAAACTAGCGAAGCAATTGATCGCTGTACCTAAGAGTGAGATCGACAAACGTGAAGCTGAATATCAGAGACAAAAGAAGTCAGGAAAGAAAAAGAGAGTCGCATAAACAAAGGTTGCATCCAATATGACGAACTGGTATCTCACCATATCGGACCTAATATTCTTGTCATGTATTAGTGCTGGAGGTGTTCTGCTCTACCATCTTGGCGCTGGAAGTACACCGGGGAATTTAAAGCCACTAGCCAGTGTATGGGTAAGACTTGGTGGGACTCCTGAGTCCTTCAAAGTTGTATTGTGGGTTTTATTTGTTCTGTTAGCGCTCTCACTACTCATCATCATCGGATACCCGTTATATCTCGCAATTACTGATTTAGGACGGCCGTGGAAATAAAAAAGCGAAATAGAAAGCGTGAGGCTGAGTATCAGCGACAAAAGAAACACGCGAAGAAAAAACGAGTCGCTTAGAACTTCACTCCAAGGTCGCGCAGTTTATGTTCGTGTTTCGGTTTTAACTTTCCGGCAATCCTCTGCTGATACATCTTCTCTCCAAGCTTGTAAAACTCAGTATGCGGGTGAAGTGCTTTGATTGCTTCGTCTAATTCCGCGATGACCTTCGGTATTCCTTTAGTTCCTTGCTGGAGAAATTCTTTTAGTATGTGAAACTGTTCCGCGAGGTTTAGCGCGGTATCAGGATGCTTCGCGTAAACACTCAGAAGCAATTTCCAGTTCTCGGAGTCTGGCATAGTGAAACAAAGGGCGTCGCGCACTTCCCCCCAACCAAGGCAGCGACGCCCGGCCCCACACTTCTGGGCGTTGCGTGAGGCCATCTGAATCGGACGGTTTATATCCGTCCGCAAACAGCCTCACAACACTTCAACTAATGATCGGATCCAAAAGCCTGATGCAAGATTTCCTATGTTCACAAGACACACTAATGCTCACTCGCAGAATACGAGGAAGCACTGCCACTGCGAACCGGATCACGCTTAACGAATCAGACTATTGATCGTCAAAATTATCGTTGTTGTAATGTCCGTAATGTCCGTTGTTGTTGATGTGGACGTTTCGCTCGGCGGTGGTGGTGCGACAATGCCGGGAGAACTGATTTGTCCAGCAAGAGCCGAAACAGCGAGTAACAAACTGAGCGCGGTTGCGGCGCACGTTTGACGTAAGGTGTTCATGTGTTCCTCCATAACAAAATTTTTGTTAACGACAGTGAATTTTGCATGGAAGTACCACCTTTACAAAGTTTCTTGCAAGTCCGTCCGTGAGTGCGTAAGATTTGCGCGCAGTTCTTCCTTGCAATCGTTTCTAAAAATCAGTGCTTCGCATGACACTACGGGCCTCACTCTTGCGCGAGTTGATAAACCCGAACCTCAGTTTGGGAGACCGTGTAGAACTGTGCTGTGAACTCGCTAAGGAGTTTGAGAACAGAGGCGAGTATGAGGAAGCACGCGAAGTGCTTAGCGGTCTGTGGCCTCGCGTAGACGAACGTCCGATACTCACAGGCTTAGACCAAGGCACTGTTGCGGAAGTGCTCCTGCGGGCAGGAGTGCTAACCGGATGGATTGGCAGTAACCATCAAATCACGGACGCACAGGAAAGAGCGAAGAACTTAATTAGTGAAAGCCTCACGATCTTTGAGTCCAGAAAATACAAAAAGAGAATAGCCGAAGCACAGACGGAACTCGCTCTGTGTTACTGGAGAACTGGCGAGTACGACGAAGCATCCGATCTGCTCAAACTCGCGCTCGCGCACTTACCTAGTGAGAATGATTTGAAAGCAAAGGTGATGCTGCGCTCCGCAATCGTTGAAAAACACGCGGGACGCCTCAGTGAAGCATTGACCGTACTCACAGAGACCGCAGCTCTGTTCGAGAAAATCAACAACGACACGCTTAAAGGTTGCTACCGTCAAACTCTTGCTGATGTGCTTGAAAATCTATGGGATGCAGGAGGGCCAAGAGATTACCTGGATCGCTCGCTAGTCGAATACGCGGCGGCGAGTTATCACTTTGAACTGGCAGAGCACAAATCGTATCTGGCGAATGTGGAGAACAATCTCGGATTCCTGCTTTACAAGGTGAACCATTGCGAAGAGGCGCATCAGCATTTAGATAGTGCGCGGCGGATCTTTACTCGCCTTAAAGACAGGGAGTCGGCAGCACAAGTAGACGAAACTCGCGCCCGCGTCTTTTTGAAAGAGAAGCGAGACGCAGAAGCGGAAAAGGTTGCGCGTTCTTCTGTGCGCGTTCTGGAAAACAGCGATAGGCAATCACTGTTAGCAGAAGCATTGACAACGCATGGAATGGCCTTGGCTCGCCTTGGACAATATAGCGGCGCACTCGCTACGTTTCGACGCGCTCTCGATCTCTCTCAACGCATCGGAGCACTCAACGATGCGGCGGACGTTGCGCTCACTATTTTTCGAGAGATAGGCGAACGTCTAACCGTGATCGAGGGAGAGCGAGTTTTCACAGGGCGGAAATTCAGCGAGGAAGTACGATCACTTGAGCATGATTTAATAGAGCACGCACTTGAGGCCAATCACGGCAGCATCACTTATGCAGCACGCAGCCTTGGCATGTCGTATCAGGCGTTGACGTATATGCTGAGCACAAGGCACAAAGACTTGGTTAAGGTTCGGAGTCCAGTGCGGCGGCGGCAACGGAAATGATGCAAACTTTCATACCCGCCTCGCCTTCGTATCTTCACGTGTGATCCAGTCTGTGAACTGCTTTAATGTTTTCAAGTACGCTTTTCTTTCGCCTTTCGGCTTCCACAATATGCGGTAATCCTTCACTGTTAGAATGCCGACATCGTTTTTCTTCCGATCTGTTATCGTTATTTCCAGATGATCCGGTGATGCAGTGCGAAGCTTTGGCATGTTCCGTTAGACCTCCGTTGCGGGAGAAGTGAAGAACCTAACGAATTAGATTAGCCTTGCGCCGCTGGTCAGTCAACTATATTATCCCCCTAATTAGCCCTGCCCAATGCGTGCTTGCTTAGTTGTTCGGTTCGCCCAGATGAACCGGGCGAGTCTCACGTAACGATGTCCTCCGAGGTTACTGGCAATAGCTGTTTATTCATTTCGGAAACGGGCCTTTCTGAATCCCGTTTCTTCTAACAAAACATCTTACGTTATGGCGCACGTTGAATCGTCCTGCGATGGCGACCATAAGTGGGGAGATAACGTGCTCTACGTTGCCGATTGTCACCGCAAGATCGCCCTGAATTCTGCTTAGGTTCTGCGCGGCATAGGCGCGTTCGCCGCGTTTCGTGACGGCTCCAGAAAGAGATCACGTTGATCAAGAAAGCTAAAGAACGTGGGAAGTCCTAGACCACGACCAAAACACCTTGGTGAAAAGCTATTGCAGATCCGGCTTAGTCTCGGACTCTCCCAAAAGCAATTAGCTAAGGCTTTGGGCCTTCCTGATTACCGTGTCATTTCAAAATACGAACCTTGAACAGGTCGTTGACGATCATTTAGACCTCACACACTTTCGTGATGCTCTCGCTAAAGAGATCGCGTTAACCGAAGAGCGGAACTATGGACCTTTACCCCCTTCGCGTTCATACAAAAAGTTCACTACGAACCTTACAGGCTCTCTCGTCGATAGGTAAAGTTCATTAATGTTGATGCGCTGCCACTGCTGAGCTTTCCCAGGTTCAATAATCCCATTGATCGGTCGGAATCTAGCAGTGAAATAAATCGTCGTGTCAGAAAGGTTAACAATTTGAAGATTGAATACTTCAGCCCTGCCATGATATCCATAATCTGCAAACAGATCGGATAAGTTGACCTTTGTAAGGCCACCTTTCAACTCCATTAACTGGGTGAAGACGGCAAGCACGGGGGACGGAGATGGCGAAGCTAACGCCGTAGTAGATGGTGAGGGAGATGGCATTGGAGATGGTGATGCGGTTGCCGGGGCTGTTGCTGTTGCTGTTGCCGTGGCTGTTGCTGTAGGCGTTGGGTTAGGGAACAGAGATGGCTGTGGTATCGGTTGTGGTGTCCGCAGTATCTCTCCTTCCTCAACAAAGAGATTGGACAGAGGTTTGCTGCCTTTTTTCTTCAAAATGACCATGCCGAAATAGATAAAGCAAAACGCTATTACAACAAAACAGATAGTCTTAATAATCCGCGTTGCTCCCCGATGATTTGGTATGCCGTTCCAATCAAAGACTTGAACGGAAAATGCAAAGCCCGCGACTGCTAGAAGAATTCCCGCCAGAAGGTATTCATCGATCTGAATCATGGTCCACGACGCTCCTAATAAGGCAACTCCGGCGAGGGTGGCCCATTTCCTGATAAATGCTGCCAGCCAGACAAGGGGCGGCTTAATTGAGTCTCGCCATAACGAGCCGCTAATTGCCTGCTCAGACTCAAGACACTTTGCCGCGTTCTGAGGTTCGTCAATAGGCATTCCACCTTCCTTCTTATCTAAAATGCTAAGCGGAATGTTCTCGACTTTCTGGGCGGGAAGTGACAGCGATATATTCTCGACGCGCTGTTGCTCTGAAGGATTCTCGAACGGAACAGGAGGCACAGGCTTTGACTTCTCGTCGTACCAGTCGTGAAGCTCTGATATTGAGGCGTTGTCAGGCGGCAGATGATGTGCTTTAGAAGGATCTTCCCGTAACCTGTGCCACAATTCCATCGCCTTACGAGTCTTCTCCTGATATTTACGTAGGTTTTCCTGTTTGCGCTTTTCTGCGTCCTTCCAAAGTTCCGCCTCAATCTCTCGAAGGTGCTTCTTTTGCTCAGCGGACGTGTCCGGGTGCTGGTAAACTTCGCGAATGTTCGGAGCCATAAACTCCAAAAGTTCGGCTTCCGTTGGCTCGCGATCTCTAGGTGGGCTTTTATCGTCCGCCACTTGGCCGGGAACCCGTGTGCCTGCGCGTTTAGCTTCAGACGCTTCAGATTCAGGCGGTTTGCTCTCGGAGTCTTTGTCTAGCGGCTTATGAGAATCGGCCATTCAGCATCTCTTTCGACAGGATAGAGGATCGCGCAGACTAGCAAAGACTCCCGACTTTCATATAAAAATTCGAGTAAAATCCTTAGCTAAACTGAGCGTTCTCAATCTAGGCGCACTAGTCCTCCGTGTCAAATAGATAATTATCAATAAAGTTGACAACAACGCACTCAGGTATTATATTGTCCGAGCGTTCAAGGTGAATGTCCGGAATGTTTTAAACAAGGAAGGTTTTGGAGATAAAAGATGAGCAAGATTATTGGAATTGACTTGGGTACAACCAACTCGGTCGTGGCGGTGATGGAAGGTGGTGAGCCCACCGTTATCACTAACTCCGAAGGTGGCCGCACCACGCCCTCGGTCGTGGCGTTCACCAAAGACGGCAGTCGCCTTGTTGGTCAGGTTGCCAAGCGCCAGGCGGTAACCAATCCCGAAAATACTGTCTATTCGATTAAGCGATTTATGGGACGTCGCTATAACGAAGTTACTGAAGAAATCAAACAGGTTCCATACAAAGTCCAGGGCGCGGGCAGCGGCGATGTGCGCATTGTGGCGGGCGGCAAGGAATGGAGCCCGCCCGAGATCTCGGCCATCATCCTGCAAAAGATGAAACAGTCGGCTGAAGACTATCTCGGCCAGAAAGTTGACAAGGCCGTGATCACCGTTCCGGCTTACTTCAACGACTCGCAACGCCAGGCTACGAAAGATGCCGGCAGGATTGCGGGCCTCGAAGTGATGCGTATCGTGAACGAGCCGACGGCCGCCGCGCTTGCCTACGGTCTCGACAAGAAGAAAGACGAGACGATCGCAGTGTTTGACTTCGGCGGCGGCACTTTCGACGTGTCGATCCTCGAGGTCGGCGAGGGTGTTGTCGAAGTGAAGTCAACGAACGGAGATACACACCTGGGCGGCGATGACATTGACGAACGACTCATCGAGTGGATTATCGACGAGTTCAAAAAGGACCAGGGTATCGACCTCTCCAACGACAAGATGGCGTTGCAGCGTTTGAAGGAAGCGGCGGAGAAGGCAAAGATCGAACTGTCGAGCACGATGGAAACCGAAGTCAATCTTCCATTCGTGACGGCTGACCAGTCCGGTCCGAAACACCTCGCGATGAAACTCACGCGAGCTCGTTTCGAGCAGTTAGTGGATCCAATCTTGTCGAGATTGCGCGGCCCGGTCGAGGTGGCATTGAAGGATGCGGGACTCGATGCGAAGAAGATTGACGAGGTAGTGCTGGTTGGCGGTTCGACGCGTATTCCGAAGGTCCAGGAGATCGTGAAGGAAATGTTTGGCCGCGAGCCAAACAAGAGCGTCAATCCTGACGAAGTGGTTGCGATTGGCGCGGCCGTGCAGGCGGGTGTTCTTTCAGGTGAGAAGACTGACATCCTGTTGCTCGACGTGACGCCGCTGAGCCTCGGCATCGAGACGCTGGGCGGAGTGTTCACCAAGTTGATCGAAAGAAACACCACGATCCCAACGCGGAAGTCGGAGATCTTTTCAACTGCTTCGGACAATCAGACGTCAGTCGAAGTTCACGTGCTACAGGGTGAGCGGCCGATGGCAAGCGACAATCGCACCCTCGGCAAGTTTCACCTGGTCGGTATTCCACCGGCACCGCGTGGCATGCCGCAGGTGGAAGTTACTTTCGACCTCGACGCCAACGGCATCGTGAATGTTTCTGCCAAGGACATGGGAACCGGCCGCGAGCAGAAGATCACGATCACGGCTTCTTCGGGACTGTCGAAAGACGAAATCGACAAGATGATGAAGGACGCCGAGGCCCATTCTGCTGACGACGCTCGCAAGCGCGAGGAGATCGAAGCGCGCAATCGTCTCGATGGCCTCGTCTACCAGATGGAGAAGACGCTCTCCGACAATCGCGAGAAGGTTGGAGCAGTTGCGTCTGACGTCGAGTCGGCAATTGCTGAGGCGAAGAAGGCATTGGCTGAAGGTGGAGTTGAGAGACTGAACAACGCTTTCAATCAACTGCAAACCGCGTCTCACAAGTTGGCTGAGGCACTCTATCAGCAGGCGCCACCGCCGGGTGCAGATGCGCAAGCAAGTGGCGATCAGGCGTCGGCGGCAGGTGCATCATCCTCGGGTAGCTCGGGCGACGACAACGTCATCGACGCCGAATACGTGGATGTAGACGAAAACAAGTAAGGGAATTGCCAATTTCCGATTGCCAATTGCCAATTTTTCAAGAGGCGGAGATAGCGTTTTCCTCCGCCTTTTCTTCAATCGGCACTCGTTTAGAGTCCAGCCTTTAGACTGCTGTTCGGCAGACAAGCTAAAGCTTGAACTCTAAACATTAAATTAGATGGCTAAGCAGGACTATTACGAAATACTCGGCATCAAGCGCGACGCCAAGCCTGACGAGATTAAGAAGGCTTACCGGCGTTTGGCGCGGAAGTATCACCCTGATGTGAATCCGGGTGATAAAGCTGCCGAGGAGCGCTTCAAACTCATGTCGGAAGCGCACGACGTGCTGTCCGATCCGAAGAAGAGAAGCGTTTACGATCGTTTTGGACAGTACTCGGAGAACCTCGCCGATGCGGCGGCCAGGGGCGCTGGTCCATCCGGCGGGCGTACCGCACCGGGTTTTGATTTCACGGGATTTGATTGGGGCAGCGGATCAACTGGTTCCAGCGGCGGAGGCAGCAGTTTCCGCGACATCTTCGCCGATCTTTTTGGCGGTGGGGCTACGAAAGAGAAAGAACCACCACGACCACAGCCGCAAAAAGGCGCGGACATCGAAATGCCGCTGAGCCTCTCGTTCGAAGAGGCTATCCAGGGACTCACAACAAACATCACCGTCAATCGTTCCGAGCAGTGTTCGCGTTGTAACGGCGCGGGCGACACTGGTGGACCAGTTGTCGTTTGTTCTACGTGCAAGGGCTCGGGGCAAGTGCAAAGAGCGGGCGGCCGTTTGAGGTTTGCGCAGGAGTGTCCTGATTGCGGCGGTACCGGACGGCGTCGCGCACCTTGTTCGCTTTGCCACGGAAAGGGCACGATGCCCAAATCAGAGACGGTGAAGGTTCGTATCCCAGCGGGTGTTGAGACAGGCTCGCGCGTCAGAATTCCCGCGAAGGGAGAAGGCGGGCGTCTGGGTGCGCCTCCGGGTGATCTGCACATCATCACCAATGTCGGTCAGCACAAGTATTTCACACGCAAAGGCGACAACATCTACGTCACCGTTCCGATCACTGTGCCCGAGGCAGCGCTTGGCGCGAAGATCGAAGTGCCGACGGTCGAAGGGAAGACGCAGTTGCGTATTCCACCGGGAACACAATCCGGGCAGAAGTTTCGCTTGCGAGATCGCGGTGCCCCGTCGCTTCGCAATCCGGGCGCGAAGGGCCACGAGTTTGTAGAAGTGCAAGTGACTTTGCCTAAGGTGATTTCGGAAGAGACGAAGGAATTGCTGCGGGAGTATTCGAAATTGAACGCGACGAACCCGCGAGTGGAGATGGGATTGGAGTGACGAGGAAGCCGAAAACCTACACGATCAGCGCGGTAGCGGATCAGTATGGCATTCACCCGCAAACGCTGAGACTTTATGAGCGCGAGGGGTTGCTGAAGCCTTCGCGGTCAGAGGGGAACACGCGGCTCTACACCGATCCGGATCTTGAACGACTCGAACTCATTCTTTCGTTGACGCGCGATCTGGGCGTGAATCTCGCGGGTGTCGAGATCATTCTCAACATGCGCGAAAAGATGGATGCGATGCAGCAGGAGTTTGAGCGGTTCTTCCAGTATCTCCAATCGCATGCCGACGAACTCACCAATTTTGACGCGGTGCCCGAGGCAAGTGATGCGCTCGTGCCGCTCACTCGCGCGGCTGCGCTGCGACGCCGGGTAAAACACTAAGCCGCAGATGAACGCGTATAAACGCAGATCAGAAAAGCTTTTTCTGATCTGCGTTTTTCCGCGTTCATCTGCGGCTTAATTGTGATAGAGTTGCGCGCCGTAGTAAAACCTCACAACTCAGGAGCAAAACAATGACCTCACGTCTCACACTTCTCACTATTCTTCTAATCACATTCAATGTAAACGCTCAAGACCTCGACACCGTCACGATCTCCGGTCGCGTTGTGGACCAGAATGCCGCCGTGCTTCCGCGAGCGGATGTCGAGGCCCGGCTAATCAAGACCGGACAAAAGCGCACCGTCACGACCGATGCGGAAGGCCGTTATCGTCTAATCCAGCTCGAACCCGGAACTTACGTTATTCGCGTCTCATATCCAGGGTTTGCATCGCAGGAGATAACTGGCATCGCAACCGTTTCCGGACAGAGCCTACAGTTTGACGTGACGCTCATTCCGTCAGACGTTGTGGTTGAGCCGGTTGTGATCGCAGTCTCGGATACGCCGGTTGTCGATACAAAACGGACCATCGTCGGCGCCACACTCACGTCGCGTGAAGCGGAATCCTTACCCGTAGCCAGTCGGTCGGTTCTGGATCTGCTGTTTACGCTTCCCGGCGTCACTGAAGAACCACTCTCGACGCGCGACCTCGCTGAAGATCGCAACACAACTCATGCAAACACCCCGGAAGAAGCCGGCACGTTTTCGCTCGCCGGTGCTCCGGCTTACTCCAACAACCTCACTATCGACGGTCTGGATAACAACGACGATCGCGCTGCTCGCGAACGTTTTCAACCGTCGCTCGAGGCGATTGCCGAGGTGCAGGTGATCACGAATCAATTTTCGGCGGAGTATGGGCGCGCATCCGGAGGTCGCGTCAACCTCCGCACCCGCAGCGGTTCACAGCAGGTTCACGGACGCGCGTTTTACTTCTTCAGAGACGAAGCGCTTGACGCTAACACTTTTCGCAATAACTCGCTCGGTCTCGCGCGGCTGCCGCTTCAGGAGCACGTCGCGGGATTTACGATTGGCGGACCGGCGCGCGTTTTCAAAGAGGCGGTGTTCTTTGTTTCTTACGAAGCGGACCGAGTTTTGGACAGCGCCCTCGTCGACACGTTGGTTCCGGTAAAACAGAGCGCGACGTTTCCGCTACCTGCGCCAACTGATCTCGCTCGCACACGGCTCGAGGATACTGAAGCTCCCGCACTCGCTGCCGAAGTTGCGCCGTTCATCTCATCCATCAGCACGCCGTTAAAAAACACGAGCATCACGACGCGTGTCGATCATCAGTTTGGACCAATGCATAACGCTTCGGCTGTGTACCAGCGCGGACGGCTCATCAACCTGAGGACGTTTGGCGGTGGAAACCGGTTAGCGGAGGCGCTCCAGGGACGCAGGCGCAATTCAGACGCGATCTCCTTCTCGGACAATTTCGTTTTCTCCGGCGGAGTTGTAAATCAAGCGCGATTTCAATACTCACGCCTTGCGCCTGCTTTCGAAGCTCGCGGAGGTGATCGGCCGGTTGTGCTCATCACCCTCAATGATCCGCTGATCGCCGGAGATCCGGAAAGACGATCCGGAACCTTAATCGCGGGATCCTCAACGTCTGGCGGAAGCGATCGACGTGAAGATCGCGTGCAGGTCCAGGATGTGCTGTCGTTCGTGAGTGGCAATCATTCACTCAGGCTCGGAGCCGACATCCATCGTGTGCGTTCGACGTTTATCGACCTCGCGGATCTCACCGGCACTTTTAACTTCGCGAGTGCCGGAGACTTCCTCGCCGGCGTGCCCAGTCGCTTCCGGCAGAACTTTCAGAGCTCATCGACACAGAAGAATCTTTACACCGGCGTCTTCGTGCAGGATGAGTGGCAGATCCTGCCGCAACTGCTTTTGAGTTACGGCCTCCGTTACGAGTACGAGACTATCTTGCGCGATCCGAACAATTTCGGCCCACGACTGTCGGTAGCTTACAGTCCTTTTCAATCAGGAAAGCTTGTGTTGCGCTTCGGCGGCGGGATCTTCTTCAATCGTCCCTTGCTGCGGACGATCGATGATTTCACTTTAGGCAAACAACAAATCTTTTTCGACACCAACCAGCTTCGCGATCCAGCCACAGGCAAGCTGATGACTGCCGAACAGCGCCGCGCTTTTATCGCAAAGAATCTTCGATTTCCGGAAACGCTCACGGCCGACTCGAGCCTGGTTCGTGAGTTCGGCGTTCTTGATACAGACTTCTCGCGCCGCTTGGATCCAGCGTTGAAAATTCCCGAGAGTTACCAAATCAACGCCGGTGTCGAGCGTGATTTGGGCCGCGGCTATTCCGTGGAAGCAAACTTCACTTTCACGCGAGGCATACACCTGTGGCGAGAATTCAATGCGAACGCTCCGGTGCTTCCTCCCGGCTACAAAAACTTTTCAGAATTTCTCGCGTCACGCGATTTCGCCAACTTCTTTAGTCCTGCCGTGTCGGCCCGGCCGCTTTACAACGCCGCCACGGCCGGCGAACTGGTTAGATTCGTTTACGGAAGCGCCGGCTCCAACACGGTAAACCGCACAATCGAGTTTGGCGTTCCGGTTTCAGTAATGAACCTCAACAGTTTGACTTCGACGACCATGCTCGAAGTCGCACTCGCTGCACTCAACAATCTGCGCCCTGATCCGGCACGTGGAGAGCTCGAACAACTGATCTCTGCCGGTAATAGTTTCTATCGAGGCGTGACACTCGAGTTGCGAAAGCGATTTACTTCCGGTTTCACTTTTCGCGCCGGCTATACGCTTTCGAGTTTGATTGACGATGGAGTGGTCAACACTTCCGACGCTCTGGTGCCCGGAGACTTCCGCGCTGAACGAGCACGCAGCCTGCTCGACCGCCGCCACCGCTTCGTGTTTTCGGGAACGTTCAATTTAATCGGTTTGCTGCAGTTGTCGCCTATTTTTCGTGTTGCATCGGGAGCGCCGTTCAATATTTCGCTTGGCGGCGTCGATCGTAATCTGGATGATGTCTCAAACGATCGGCCTAACTATTCCGGTGATCTTCATTTGCTTCGCTGGCGCGCGCCTGGTGAGCCGATTGATGCTTTGGTGGTCCAGTCGTTCAGTGTGCCGCAGATTGGTCAGGCGGGAAACTTGCCGCGCAACGCCGGACGTGGTCCAGGGCTGTTCGTGTTCGATCTGAACGTCGTGCGTGAAATTAAGCGTCTACGGGTATCAGTGGAGTTCGATAATGTGTTGAATAAGACTGTGTTCAGTTTTGGATCTGAGTTTATCGATGCGTCTGATTTCCTTGTGGCAAGACGGACGATGCGGCCCAGGCAGATCCGGGTGGGGGTGAAGATGAATTTTTAACCACGGATGAACACGGATCTAAAGCACGGATTACTGACGGATAAGATCCTTAGGGTGTTTTATGACGTCTACAATGAGTTGGGTCATGGGTTTCTTGAGTCCGTGTACCATCGCTCGTTGGTGTTTGCGTTAGGCTCGGTGGGGTTGAATGTTCGTAGTCGGGTGGCTATTCCCGTGTGGTTCCGAGCGCACGAGGTTGGACACTTTGAAGGGGATATACTGGTGGAAAACTGCGTGCTGCTTGAATTAAAGGTTGCCCGCACGCTGGATTCGTCGCATCGAGCGCAACTAATGAACTATTTGAGAGCGACGGATATCGAAGTGGGGCTGTTACTGAATTTCGGCGAGAAGCCTGAGTTCAAAAGAGTGGTTTTCGACAACCTCAAAAAGCAACGGCCAATCCGTAAATAATCCGTGTTATCTGCGGTTTCTGTATTTGTCGCAGCGTGCCCGTGAGCGTTCAATTCGTCTTTTCATCCATCGGTTCATTGTCTTTTACCGTCCAATTCTTTCTATGCAGGTCCGTACGTATTGGTTGCTTCGCAGGTTGCATGCCAATATGTCTTCCCCACTTCTAACGCGGATTTTGCTGCCCAAAAGGACCTCCCGGCGCACGATTTGGTATCCAAGAGCCGGAAATGGCTTGTGGTAAACTCCGCCTTGATGGCTGTCACGGACTCACAAACTGAGCACCTCAGCGAAATCGAAGCCGCCTTGCTCGATGCTGAGCTCTTTATGAAGTACCAGGCACCGGACCGAGCCATCAAGCGTCTGCGGACCGCCCTGGAAATGAGTGGTCGTTCAATCAAATTGCGCGAACGTTTGCGCGAAATCTGTACATCACACAAGCAAGTCGAGGAAGCTGCCCGCCAATGTCTCGCGCTGGCAAGTATCTACATCGAACGAGAAGACTTTGACACTGCCCACGATCGACTGCTCGAAGCCAAGCAACTCGATGCGCGCATCAATATCGCCCGTGGCCTGGAGGCCATTCGCCGCGCCCGGCGGCCTGACCTGAAGCCCACGCCCGCTCCCGAAGCCAGCTTCGAACGGAAACACTTCACGCTCGCCGGCGATCTGAGCGCCATCAGCGTGTTCGACGCCATTCAAGTCATCGAAAACGCGCGATTGAATGGCGTCCTGACTCTGAGCGGTCCGACCCACGAGGGCCAGGTGAAGTTCAATGACGGGCGGATTGTCGATGCGGAGTGTGATCGTCATACCGGCGATCTCGGCTTTCAGCGTGTAGTCGAGATCACCAGCGGCACATTTGAATTTCAGAAAACCTCGGAACAGTTTCCCACACGGATTCAGGCCCTCAGCAACACGAACCTCATCCTGGATACCCTTCGCCTGCTGGATGAGCGCAAGCAGTGACCGCAGTTCAGAGTTCAAGCTTTAGCTTGCGTGTGTCCGAAACAGCAGCCTAAAGGCTGAACTCTGAACTATCAATCAATTAACACGCGTGTATTGAGCGCTTCGGCTTTTTCGATCGCGGTGAGTAGGCGAAGAAACTGGTTATAGTTTCGGCTGCGCGAAGTTAGACGCGCGACTTCCGATTGACTCAGCTCGCTGCGCAACAGGAGATCGAGAAAATCGTAGTAGTCGGCCGCAGCTTCAAAGGGAAGCTCGCGAGTGTAGGTGGTGGTGTCGCTGTCTTCAGAGCGAAAGCCGGCGAGCAGATCGAAGATGTTGTCAGTTGTGAGTTGTGCGGCATCGCGTGTGAGAACGATCGGCACGCGCAGCTCGAAAAACCTCAGACCCTCTTCGGTGACAACGCGGCGCAATTCCTTAGTCGCCTCGCCATCAAAAGGCGACTCAGGATCGACCAGGATGCGAAGCAGCCGCGGCTGGTCCTCTTTGTCCAAAGTGTCGAGTGCAAGCTGCACGCGGTCGGCGAGAAACTTCTCAAACTGCGCCTCCACCGGATAATTGATCCGTCCCAAACAGCCTACCGACTCGCCATCGCCGGCGGCATCGAGCGGCAGGCACGCAGGACAATGGGCGCAGACGGTTGTGGCCTCCTGCATTCGCTCGATTTCGGCACTGGCATTCTCGACCCATTGAAGTTTATCGACCGAAGGCGCGCTGGCATCTCCGGTGGTGAGCTTTGCGTGCAGACTGCTCAAACGCCCCCACTGGCGCAAGTGCTGCTCGGAATAATTTGCGCGCAGCGGGCAGGTGTATTGAAGTGCGAATTCGAGTGACATTGGAGAAAGTATAGGACATATAAGTCGTATAGGTCATATTCGACCTGGCGGTGTCCTAATTTGAAGAGTGTTCTCTGCGGTCCTCTGCGTATCTTTGCGAAAGGCTATTTCAACGCAGAGGCCGCGGACATACGCAGAGGACCGCAGAGAAAAACTCAAAGTAAGACACTACCTTCGACCTATACTGCTCCGGCTTCTTGACGCCTTTGTGATAAGCTTTCCACATCCCGCAAGCGCCGCTTAGGAAAGGTCTAACCCATGGCAGTTAGTCAGGAACTCTTGGAAATACTCGCGTGCCCGGCTTGCAAGGCGAAGGTTGAGCTGAAGCCCGATGGGAGCGCGCTTAAATGCGTCGAGTGCAAGCGCGTTTATCCCATCCGCGACGACATCCCGGTAATGCTCATCGACGAGGCCACCATCGAAGAATGATCCGATGAACAGCCTGCGCGACATCGTTGAATTTTCTCCACAGCTACGCGTCATCGAAACACAAGCAATGTACGGATTGCAGGGTCAAGACGCCGCGCAACCACTGGCGCCGCCTCGCTGGGACTGGCGAGACGTGCGAAAGGTCCTGCTGGTTCGTCTGCGTTCGATCGGCGACACCGTTCTCGCCACGCCTTCAATCGTTGCGCTGAAGCGGTTCCTGCCAAACGTCCAGATCGACATCCTGGTGGAAGACTGGGTCGCGCCTTTGCTCGACAACCATCCTCATATCGATAACGTCATCGTGTTGGAACGCGGCGGCTTCGTGGCCCGCACGCGCGCGGCGCGTGAGCTTCGCTCCGCCGGTTACGATGTTGTTTACAACCTGCACGGCGGAACCACAGCAACCTTCCTGACCCGCGCTACAGGCGCACGTCACCGCGTCGGTTTCAAGACGTACCAGTACGCCCAACTTCATAATCACCAGGCGCCGTCGCCGCTATTGCTTTGGGGACAACAGAAGACACACTCGGTCGAACAACAACTGGCGCTGCTCGGTTGGACCGGCGTTCCGGTCACTGATCGACCGCGCACGCAGTTGGGGGTGTCGCCTGAAGCTGCTCGAGCTATCGACGAGCAGCTCGCCGCGGCGGGACTCCACGATCGAAAGTTCGCGCTGATTCACCCGGCAGCAGCGTTTGCAACGAAGCAATGGGCGACAGAAAATTTTGCGCGCGTGGTGGAGTTTTTGGCTGAGCGCGGTTACGCGTCAGTGGCAATCGCAGCGCCGCACGAAAAAGCGATCGTGGAGAGTTTGTCGGATGAGTCTTCCGTGCAGATCGTGTCGTTTGAGTTGTCGTTGCCGGAAGTGACTGCATTGGCCGTGAGGTCGCAAGTGTTTGTCGGCAACGACAGTGGCATAGCTCACATCGCAGCCGCCACCGGCACACCGAGCGTAGTTATTTTTGGTTCTTCAAACATCGCGCACTGGCGTCCATGGAATCGTGCCGCGGCCGAAGTCGTGTTTGAAGAGATGCCCTGCCAACCCTGCCACGGGTATTTTTGCGAGAAGTTTGCGCAGCCCGAATGTATCCTGCGCATACCGGTGACGAGAGTCACGGCGGCCATTGAAAGATGCCTCAGTTAACAAAATCTCGCGCTTCCGAGATCCTGCAAGCTCTTCGCGACCGCTACGTCGTGGTGCTGGGCGACGTGATGCTCGACGAGTTTGTCTGGGGTGACGTCACGCGGATCTCTCCGGAGGCGCCGGTGCCGGTCGTCGATGTTCGCCGCGAATCAGTGCACCTCGGTGGTGCTGCGAACGTGCTCGCGAACCTGGTTGCGCTCGGCGCGCGCGGATCGGTTGTTGGTGTAGTGGGTAACGATGGGACGGGTGAACGTTTGCGTGCCGGATTACGTGATCTCGGAACTCATGATCAATGTTTGATAGTTGATGAGACGCGCCCGTCAACCACCAAGACACGCATTGTCGCCCACAGCCAGCTAGTAGTCCGCGCCGATCGCGAGTCTCGCGTTCCCGTAGGCGCAAACATCGAAGAGCAGATCGTTTCGTGCTTGAAAGATGAGCTGAAGCGGGCCGACGCGTTTGTCGTTTCAGACTACGACAAAGGCGTCGTAACCTCGGCGATACTGCGCGAGATTCTTCCTCTCGCTTATGAGCGTGCGCCGGTGCTTATCGATCCCAAGCTGCGCAACTTCAATTTCTACCGCCCGGCAACGCTGGTGACGCCAAACCACTTCGAAGCATTGCGTATGAGTAATTCGGAAGACACTTCCGACCACGGATCGCATCACGCCGCCAAAGTAATTCGCGAGAAGCTCGGCTGTGATGCTGTGCTGATCACTCGCGGCGATCGTGGAATGATGCTGCTGGAAGCTGATGGAGAGCCGGTTTACGTCGAGACAGCAGCGCGCGAAGTTTATGACGTTACCGGTGCGGGAGACACTGTGATCGCGGCCCTTGCCGGCGCACTAGCCACAGGCGCAACAATGCTCGAGGCCGCATCTCTCGCCAACCACGCCGCCGGGATTGTCGTTGGAAAAGTCGGAACAGCGACCGCAACGGCTGAGGAACTAATACAAACTTTTGCCGCGGATGAACACGGATAACACGGATTAGAAAAAAACCAAATTCAGATTTGTGTTATCCGTGTTTATCCGTGGCTAGTTAACATGCTAGGCAAGACGCTTCGCAACTATCGCATCACGGAGAAGCTCGGCGTGGGCGGGCAGGGCGCGGTCTACAAAGCAACTGACATCAAGTTGGGTCGCCCAGTCGTCATCAAGGTAATACCGCCGGAGCTCAGCGCGAAAGAAGCAAACCTGAAACGCTTTGAACGCGAAGCGCGCCTCGCCTCATCGTTGGACCACCCAAACATCTGCACCATCTTCGATCTCGACGAAGTAGACGGCGTTCATTTCATTGCGATGCAGTTTGTCGAAGGTAAGAATGTGCGCCAGCTTGTCGCCGGTCGTCCCCTCGAATTGAAGACCGCGCTGTTGATCGGTTTGCAGGTCGCGGATGCCCTCGCGGCAGCGCACAGCCGCGGCATCATTCATCGCGATATCAAATCCGGCAATGTGATGGTGCAGTCGTCGGGCCAGGTGAAGGTGCTCGACTTCGGCCTGGCCAAACTGCTGGACGAGACTGAAGCCGCAACCGCCGGCATTCATCGCACGGAGCTCACCGAAGTCGGCGTGCCTTACGGCACCGCAACTTATGCAGCCCCGGAACAGGCGCGCGGCGATCGCGTCGATAAACGCGCGGATATCTTCTCGCTCGGCGTTTTGCTTTACGAAATGTTGACGGGCACGTGGCCCTTTCGCGGTAAGACGACAATCGACGTGCGACACGCGGTCCTGCACGATCCGCCGCAACCCATTTCAGAACTGCGCGGAAGTGCGATCCCGCCGCGCTTGCAGCAGATCATCGATCGCGCCCTAGCGAAAGAACCGAAAGATCGTTTCCAGAACATGGAAGACTTTCGCAACGAGCTGCGGCAAGCACTGCAGGAAGTAGATGCGAGTGCGAGCGGTTTGCAAAACGTCACTCCGGAACCGCCTCGTCATTTGTCGGGAGCTAATCCGGTTTCGCGCGCTGTTCGTTGGCTGAAGTCGATCACGCGGACCGAGTCGCCGACGACTTCGCCAAACCTCAACACACCTTCGAAGCAAGGCATCCACGAAACACCCTTCACTACAGTCGCCGATCAAGAGAAGAAGAGCCTTGCGATACTTTGTTTCCGAAACTTGAGCAACGATCCGGCTTCGAGCTTCTACGAGTTCTCACTCGCCGATGCCGTCATCACCGAGCTTGCGCGCGTGCGCTCGCTGGTCGTGCGACCTTCGTCGGTAATCGCCAGGTACCAGGGCGAGCAAAGGGACCCGCGCGAGATTGGAAAGGAGTTGAGTGTTAGTGCCGTGTTGACAGCAGGGTTCATCCACGCGGGTGAACGCTTTCGCGTGACGGCGCAACTGATCGACGTTGGTTCCGGCGAGTTGTTGTGGAGCGATCGAATCGATACCGCGTCGTCAGACATCATTGCTCTTCAGGACACGATTGCGCAAAGAATCGTCGAAGGCTTGCGCGTCGAGCTCAGCCCCGCCGAGCAAGTCGGAATTGCCAGGGCTTCAACTCAGAACCCGGTCGCTTACGAACAGTACCTGCGCGGGCGCGACCTGTTTGCGCGATTTATCTTTCGCACGTTGTCCCCGCAGGATTGTGACGGCGCGATTGCGCATTTCGAACACGCAATTCAGCTCGACCCGAACTTCGCGCTGGCCCACGACGGCCTCGGTGCGTCTTACGTGAATCGCGTCTTCAAAGGTTTTGGCGGATCGGAAGATTACGAACGCGCGGAAGTTGCTTTTACAAAAGCACTGGAGCTCGATCCGAATCTCTTCGAAGCACGCATGCTGATGGTGTTTGTATACTTGTGGCGCGGTGAAAAGCAGAAGGCGTGGGACGAGGTCAACCGCGCACGCCAGGAAGCGCCAAATGAGCCGGTGGTCCACTTCGTGAAGGCGCTGCTGCACCGGCTGGATGGCGAGTATGGACGCGCGCTTCGCAGTTACGATCGCCTCGTGCGTCTCGATCCGGCGGCGCACGTCGTGGCAAGTTATAGCCGTGCGCTGGTCCACATGTACATGGGCCACTTCGATGAGACGTTCCGACAGCTCGACAATGCCGGTGAGCCTGACAATGCGCTGGTGCGAACTTTTCGCGCGCTGGCTTTGTATTACACGAGCCGGACGGATGAGGCAGCGGAGTTGATGAAAGACGTGGTCGAGAAGCATCCGAACATGCATGGCATACGACCGTTCATGGCAATGTTTCTGAGTGCGCAGGGCAAGCACGACGAAGCGCTCGCACAGCTCACTCCAGACGTGAAACGGAACGGCGAAGTCGATGCGGACATCAGTTATTCGATCGCGTCGGTTTATGCGCTCGAAGGATTGCACGCCGAGGCGTTTGAATGGCTCGAGCGTTCGATATCGCTTGGCAATGCAAACCGTCCGTGTTTCCAAAACGATCCGAATTGGGCGGCGCTACGAGAGGACCCGAGGTTCGTGGAATTGATGGAAAAACTTAACCGCGGATGACGCGGATTTTAAATCGGGATTTAAATCCGGATTTTTTATCCGTGTCATCCGTGGTTAGCTTTTGTTGAAGCCTATGTACAAACGAAGAATTTCGCTGCTGATCTACCTTCTCCTGTTCTGCATCTCGTCTGCGGTTGCGCAGCAACGAACACTGCCGGAGTTACGAGCGAAGATCTCAGAAGTTCTCGCGAAGCCGGAGTTATCGTCGGCGACGGTGGGAATAAAAGTGGTTTCGCTCGATAACGGCCGAGTTTTGTTTGAAGAGAATGCCACAAAACTTCTCCGACCAGCTTCGAACATGAAGCTCTACACAGTCGCGACCGCTCTCGACCGTTTGTCTCCTGACTATCGTTTCGTCACTTCAGTCTACGCCGCTGCGCGACCTGATGCTTCGGGAGTTGTTCATGGCGATTTGACGATTTATGGGCGAGGCGATCCGTCAATTGCCGCGCGCTTCAACAACGGCGATTACTTCAAAGCCATCGACGATCTGGCTGCACGCATCGCGGCTGCGGGAGTAAAGCGCGTCGAGGGCGATCTTGTGGGCGATGAGAGTTACTTTGTTGGACCAAAGTACGGCGCCGGTTGGAACTGGGAAGACCTGACCTGGTACTACGGCGCGGAAATCACTCCGCTCACCGTAAATGACAACGCTCTCGATCTCTTTATCAAACCCGGTCTCGCCGTGGGCCAGCCGGCGTTGATCACGACCGGTCCGCCGGATCCGTTGCTGACGATCGTCAATAAGGTCGTAACGTCTGCGAAAGGCGTAAGGCGAGAAATCTCAATTCATCGCGGCTTGGGTGAAAACACGATTACGATTACGGGCAGCATTCCGCTCGAAGACAGAGGTTACACCGGAGGCATTGGCATCTCGCATCCGGCAATGCTGTTCGTCTACCTGCTGCGAACGTCTCTGGCCCAGAAGGGTGTGGTGATCACCGGAAAGTCGCGAACCACGGGAGAAATCACTCAGCCGGCGATGATGATTACGGGAGTATCAATCTCCGGGGCCGTCTCTGGAGCGGGCGCTCCACTTCAGAATGAGATCGCGACCCAGCAATCGCCGCCGTTCAGCACGATTGCAGCGCAAACGTTGAAACCGAGTCAGAATCTCTACACCGAATTGATCCTGCGAACATTAGGCAAAGTAACACCGCCACCGGCCACCACCTCGGCTCTCGGCCAAACTTCTGAAGAGCTTGGCCTGGAAGCAGTGAAGTCGTTTTTGAAGACTGTTGGCATCAGGCCCGAAGCGCTCGTGCTCGACGACGGCTCCGGGCTTTCACGTAACGACATGATCACCGCCGAAGCATCGGTGCAGTTGCTGACGTTTATGAGCAAGCATCGCTACGCGAATGTTTTTCGTGACGCGTTACCGATCGGCGGAGTTGATGGCACTCTGCGGAATAGATTTAAGGGCACGCCTGCGGAGAACAATGTGCGAGCGAAGACTGGATCGCTGAGCTCAGCGGCGAGCCTTGGCGGTTATCTCACGACGGCCGGTGGTGAGAAGCTCGCGTTTTCGATTATGGTCAACAACTACCCGCGCGACCTCGATCCACGATCATCGTGTATCGACCCGATAACGCTCCTTTTGGCATCGTTTGCAGGTAAAGCCACGGATTAACACGGATGGGATTACGATTTACTAAATTCCACGGGTTGGGAAATGACTATCTCGTGATCGAAGCGGAGCAGGTCAGGGATGTTTCTGATCTCGGTGAGTTTGCGCGACGCATTTGCGACCGGCATTACGGGGCCGGAGGAGATGGGATTGCGATCATCGGCAAACTAAAGAGTGACGAAGCAGATTTCAGTTGCCGCATCTTCAATCCTGACGGAAGCGAAGCAGGCCTCTCGGGCAATGGAACTCGTTGCGCAGTTGCGTATCTCTACTACAACGGTCTTTGGAGTAAGGACGAACTGCGACTGAGCACGCGCACCGGGCTGAAGCGATACTTCCTTCGTGGTCAAGAAGCACCCGGCAAGTTCTTGTTTGAATCAGAGCTGGGCCAGCCGAAGTTCGACAGCCAATCGATACCGATGTCGATCAGGCCGCCGCTCGAGCGCGTAATACGTTATCCGTTGCCGTTGAATGGCGAACCGGTTCCGATCACGGCGATGCAGATGGGAAATCCCAATTGCTGCATTTTTGTCGATGACTTCGAGGCCCTGAACTGGCGCAAGATTGGGAAAGCAATTGAGACCCATCCGCAGTTTCCGGATCGCACGAATGTCGTGTTTGTGCGAGTAGTGCAAAGGGACTTGATTGAGTTGCGTATCTGGGAACGAGGTGTTGGTGAAACAACTGCTTCAGGCACGTGCTCGTGCGCGGGCGCCGTCGCGGCAATGATTAACGAAAAGGCCGATCGTGATGTGCGCGTCGTGATGGAAGGCGGCGAAGTGCAGGTAAAGTGGAGGCACGATGGCCAGGTTGTAATCACGGGAACGGCTGAAGTAGTCTATGTGGGCCAGTGGTTACAGGGCTGATGACAGGATTACAAGATTTTCATGATAAAAATCTCCCCCATCATTCTCCTCCTTTTATTGCTCCCTGCCTGTGGCGGGAAGGTCATCACTGAAACTGAGGCCAAACCTCAGCCTCCACCAAAACCACCAAGCTCCGTTCCGATGTGGCTGGGAAACGCGTCCCGTAGTTTTTACGGCACCGGCCCATGGTCTGACGCGCCCTTGCAAGTTGTTTGGGAGTTTCAGACGAAATGGACGACTGGGCGCTTGCACAAAGACCCTTGGGGCGGGACGAGCTGGCCCGGTCAGCCTTCGGTTGACGAAGCCCATGTCTATTTTCCATCCGCGGATGGCCGTCTCTACTGTCTCGACAAACGTGACGGCACCCTCGTTTGGAGTTACAAGACCGAAGACAGTCTTAAAGCGACACCAACCATTGCCGGAGATCGTCTGATTGCCAGCGGCCTCGATCACTACATCTACTGCATCGACGCACGCACCGGCTCGCTCCTCTGGAAGTTCAAGACCGGTTTCGAAGTGGATTGCTCCGCGGCGGTGATCGACGATCGAGTCTATTTCGGCGGCGAGGATGGGTTCTTTTACAGTCTCAACCTCAACGACGGATCGTTGATCTACAAGACCGAACGGCTCGGATCGATGGAAGGCAGTTTTTCCATAGTCGATGGACGCGCCTACGTCGGAACCGAGCAGGGCGATCTCTATTGTCTGAACCTCGCGGACGGTTCAACCGTTTGGAAGGCCCGCATCGGCGCGGATTCAGATTCCACTCCGGCCGTCAGCGATGGCCTGGTTTATACCGCGGCGGAGAACGGCTACATCTACTGTTTCCGCCAGGCTAACGGCGAATTAGTTTGGAAATACCAGGCCGTAGGCGGAACGGGCAAGGAGAAGAGCGGGTTTTGGGCAAGTCCAATCGTCGCGAATGGAAGAGTGCACATCGGCTCGAGCAATGGTTATCTCTACTGCCTGACGGCGGACAAGGGTGAGGTTATTTGGCGATATCGCGCACGGGCTGCGATTTGGGGTACGTCGCCTTTGGTTGATGGACGCCTGATATTTGGCGACAAGGCCGGGTGGTTACATTCCATTTCAGCCCAGGATGGTCGCGCGATCAGCGAGCTTAAGATTGGTGATAATATCAACGCGACGCCCGCGATTCTCGACGGTCGAATTTACATCGGCGCTTTCAATGGAAAGCTTTACAGTTTGAAGTAACCTTGCTCGTTTACCTCGTAGACAACACAATCGATGGCCAGGGCGCGAGCCCTCGCGAGCTTCGCGCGGTGCTTGGTCGCCTGATTCCCGGCCTGGAGATCCTCACGGAACCGTTTCACAGCGTGTCGCTCGAGAGAGTCAGAAGCTTGCGTCCGTCGCACATAATCTTGAGCGGGCAGAGTCATCCCTGGGACAAGTACTCACCGGAGTCACTGGCTGGAGTTTTCGACGTTATCAAACACGCAAGCCAGCCGATTCTCGGAGTCTGTGGCGGTCATCAGCAGATCGCGCTCGCTTACGGGGCGGAAGTCGGACTGATGGGACGACTTGAACCGGGCGAGGGCTACGAGGGCGCCAAACGAGAACGTGGCTTCTTCCCCGTCGAAAATACCGGCGAAGGGTTGTTCAAGGGGCTGCCTTCAACAATCACCGTCTGGCATTCCCACTGCGACGAAGTCAAGGAATTACCTGACGGATTCCGCCAGACCGCCTCGAATGAGACCTGCAGGATTCAAGCGATGCAGCAAAAAGGGCGGCGACTCTACGGGGTCCAATTCCACCCGGAGCTCTTTGACGAAGAGCACACCGAGGGGCGAAAAATCGTCGAAAACTTCCTAGCCCTCTGAATTGAGCCGCAGATTTTCGCGGATTAACGCGGATCGATCCGCGTTAATCCGCGAAAATC